>Ga0315914_1007452_pt1 | contig 15150 bp, 3 predicted proteins | sample MpolenodulesMG_FD_203920 | JGI IMG/M metagenome (GOLD analysis project Ga0315914, IMG submission 203920) | Medicago polymorpha root nodule microbial communities from Los Angeles, California, United States - elongated nodules | ecosystem: Host-associated > Plants > Roots > Nodule | place: USA... | reverse complement strand
ACCAGCCCCTCAAATATATTTATTCTAAATATCCAACATATTCTACTAAAAAATATAATATAAAGTCACTTAATAAAATATTAAAACACCACAACATGTCATAAATCAACATAAATCACATAAGTCATATAAAAGACTCTAAACTCAACCGAAAATAATTAAATAATAAATTGTAAACTGGGGCGTTACACTTAACATCATTTCCATAATCTAAACTAACTAAATAATCAATATAATTGTCATTGAGGCATTTTATCAAACATTTTGTGTGCAAAGTATCAATCATATTCAAATTGTGTTCATTTGGCACCATTCAAAACCACATTATACTTAAAAATCATTCAAACATCAATTACAACAACTACATTCATCTATAACATCTTAACAACACATGCAATCATCAAATTGTCAATTTCAAAATCAATCCTAACCACATGCAAACTACTCTAATTTTTTTAAAAATTAAACCTAAACAAACTAACATTATGATTAAAATGATTGAAACAACTTACTTGTGATAATGTGTGGTTGATTTGCTTGCAATTTGCGAAAATGGCTTTGGTGAGAATTGGAGAGAATTTGAGAAGTTTAGAGAAGTTTTGAAACTGATATGTTTGTGTTTGTGTTTCTGTTTATGTTCAGCACGCATCAGAAGTTAATTGTCGATGGAATCGGCGGTAGTTATCTACCGAGGTTTTCTTTGGTAGTTAACTACAGTCGTTTCTATTTTTCTCGGTAGTTAACTGTCGAAAGGTATTTTGGTATTTTACATGTGTTTTTCAGCCTAACTAAATGTGTCAACAGTAATTTTCAACACATTGTCAGGGCAACTCCTATTGAGTATGAGACTCTTTAACAAATGCGTTTATAATTTAGTTTTGATGTATTTGGGTAATATGGAAAAAACAGAATAATATAAACCAAAATAAATACCCTATTCATCATTTATTGGATAAAGTCTAATTTCTATTATACCGGTGGCTTAGACCCTTCTTTTGTTTTGCTATTGGCTAGCAACTCTTTTTTTTTTTCTCTTTCTTTTTTTCACTTTGGTTTGCTTGATTATCATTTGTTAGATTTTGGGTTTCTCTCTAATACATCTTGTGTTAAGACTTAAGAGGAATGCTTATTATTATTAATATACTTCTGCTTGTAAAAAAAAGTGCTAGACAAGTAAACAATGTGGTTTTTTTTTTGACCAAAAAACAAACTACATTCATTCAAATTGATAGAGTATATCGATGTAATACAAATTTCGCTAAGAACAAAAAGGATGAATCTGTGAACAAACTCACATCATCCATGTTAATAGCATAAAACGGCAAAGTACATAAGCCTATAAATATGACTATATTAAAATCTTCGGAACTGCAACGTTGATGACGCCAAAGTCATTGGTTGGATCTGCACTAGATCGAAGCTGATTTGACAATCTGATCTGAACAAACACCTGAACAAAAGGGAAAAGACAAACGTCGCATAAAGACGACAAACAAAACAACGTCGCACCAAGACGACGAAATCACGAAAGAAAAACCTAATTTGATGTGAAAATCACTTATTTAAATAAAAGGGAAGGAGAAAAGCGATGTAGAGGGGTGATTTGGGGTCAAAAATTGACCCTAAACTACCCTTCCTTAGTGGATGAAGAAGAAGAAACTAGAGTTCTAACTGACGGGGGCTCACAAAAGAGAGAGGGGGGAGAGGGGAAGAAATAAGTAAACAATGCTTTTTTTTTTTTGACAAAGTAAACAATGCTATTGAATTTCATTTTTTTTAATAATGATCTTTATTGAATTTGTTTAGAACATCATTTGTATGCCTTTTTCTTCTCCGTCACACGACTCAATCCTTGCCTGCTGCTACAATACTTTTTGCTTTGTGGGTCCCAGTCTACGTTTATTCAACCACGGCACCACCGTCACACACGCCAAATTTTTTTTTTCTTCTTTTCGTTGTGCTAATTTTCTTTTTATTTTAATCATATTTTTTTTCTTTCTATTTAATTAATATTTGAAATAAATTCAGAAAAATAGAATAATAACTATATTGTGATAAAAAAACAAAAAGAATAATAAATATATTTTCACCCTAAAAGATTAATATTTCTAAAAATGAACAACTCGTTTTCTTTGGCAATGATCATTTTGATTTGAAAGACAAGAACCCTGGTAATTACTTGTTTTTATTTTGGTCAAGTGGTTTAGTGGCTAGAGGTCACACACTTTAAACGTGAAAAAGTGGAGTGTTTAGGGTTCGAACTCTTTTTTTTTTTGACAGAAAGGGTTTGAACTCTGTCTTTATCAGATGAACTAAGTTTTTTGAGACGTCTTTTTTTTCAATTCTATTATCTTATTACTACTATTCTACCGCTCTAAAGTCAATAAATTTTGTTAAGTATTCAATTATCAGTAATAAATATTTTCACCGAAAATGTACCCGAAAAAAAAAATCACCCAAAAAATTAATATTTACTCTCTTTCATAATGATGACCTATTTGTAAAATTAATTTGTTTTCAAAATGAATGACCATTTTGACTTTTACGACAATATTAATTGTTTTCAAGTTCTATTATCTTTATGGGTCAACATATTCCACTATGCATTTAATTGACAACAAAATAATAAATATTTTCACATAAAAAATTAATATTTCATATGTTCTACAATGAATGTTCTATCTGTAAAATAAATTTGTCTCAAAATGAGTGATTATTTTGATCTTTAAGGCAATATTAATTGTTTCTTAGTTGTAGTACCTTTTATTAATTTTATCACCCTAGAATCAACATATTTTACTATAAGTTTATTATGATAATAGAGATTGTCTCACCACATGGCAAGGAGTAAAAATATCACACTCTCTTCTTTTTTTTTATACATTTTTTTAATTATTATATAAATTTTAAACGAGTCGTTCATTTTAGGGAGGTGTATTCAATTAAAATTCTAAATGATTTTAAAAGTATGTTTGATCTTTTTCCTTTTTTGACAAAATTTTCTATCTTAAATATAAACAATAAATATAAACAAAAAGTCAAAAACATTTCTTTAAAAAAAGTCAAAATACATTTGATATAAATCTGGACTATATACATTTTAACTTTTGTTTATTTTTAGGAAAATCCTTATTTACCCTCGACAAGATGTGTATTTTTTTTTTTGTGGTGGCCGGAGTTTGAAACCCGGCCTTTACATATATTATACATTGTCAATACCAATTGAGTTAAGTTTACGATGACAGATGTGTATTGTTACATATGCTTAGTTTTGTTTTTTATTAAATAAGTGACATATACTAAGTTGACAAAAATCAAAATCATTAATTTTTCCTTTAATTTTTTATTACTTTTTTAAAGATAAATATTAATTTTGTTTAGTGTCGACTCGATATAATTGCGTAGTCTAAATTTTGGTAAGTGATTGATAAATAAATTTTGGTAAGTGATTGAGAGTTGCATTAAATATGATAAATAAATAGAAAAAGATAAAAAGAAAACGAAATTGAAAATTAATAAACAAATAGAGTATATATTTTTGGTAAAAATAAATAAATAATATTGTTATTACTGGTATAGTTTGAGAACAAGAAGAAACAAGAAACCCAACATAGGGAAAAACGCATTCTTCTTCATCTTCATCTTCATCTGGGGTTCTTCTCTAAGCTCCAAAGTTCAAACCTTTTCTCATTTGGGTCTCATCCAACACACCTATTTCTTCTTCCATGTTGTTCTGTTTCTAGAACAGCAATGGTTGAAGATATGTGTTTTCTCTATAAGGTAACTTTCTTGTTCCTATTTGTTCTTTTTCTTATTTGAGACATTGTGCTTTTTCTCTTGTTTACCCTTTTTAGCTACTATTATTAGCTCACACACTAAGTGTTGTTTTGTTGTAATGTTTTAGCTTTCAAACATGTTAAGGGGTTTTTTTGTCAACAACAAATTATTCTTTGTAAAGTTTGATTTTGTGTGTTCATATATATGTTATCATCAAATTTTGGTGCTTTTGACTCTTACTGAACTAATATTAGCTTAATGACAAGTCCTTTCAGCTCATTTTGCATGTTTGTATATGAATTTGTTATTTCAATTTGAGGTTTTTTTTGGAAAAAAATTGAGGGTTTTTTTATGTTTGTTACCAAATATGTGTATAACTGTATATGTTCTGTTTGGTATAAGTCCTTTTTTTTTCTTTCTCTCTTCACTTCACTGTTTTAATTTATTTACTTTGCATAGATTTGCATATGTTAGCCCAGCTTTGCATCACAAGCCCAGATAAAAAGAGAGGATTGTGTTAGGAAGTAGGAAGTCAGACAGCCAACGTAAAACTTAGTCGAATCTCTATGACATGGATTACTAATGTATCAACAAAGAGCCTGTTTGGATAACATCTTATAGCTCAAGTGCTTATGCATAAGCTTTCATAAGCTACTTTTAGAGAAAATGTTAAAACAAAATTAAATTATATTTTTGTAATGCTATAAGCTGTTTTTATAAGCTATACTGGAAAACTTATGAAAATAAGCCGAAAAAAGCTTGTGAAAATTGTCATAAGCCCGTTTTCATAAGTTCTCCCAAACAATCTTACAAAACGTATGTCAGTAGATAAGCTTTAATAAGTCAATCCAAACAGGCCCAAAGTCAGATTAAGATTAATATCTTCTTTTTTTTGTTTTTGGAAATTTTCCCCCTATTAGCTGCTACAACACCATTTTGACAATCTCATATATGTTTCTTTTAGGATATGAGGGATGTAAATACTCAATAAGTTCACTTATTCGGGGCAATTCTTAGGAATGGAAGTTGCCGCGTTGTTTACATCGTAGTAACTTTTTCGTTATATGTGGATGGCAGGATATTCTTGTTATAAAGCCTCCGAAGAAATCGCCAATGTTGTTAAGGACGGCGGTTTTTATGTTTTCAATGGTCAGCGTTGTTTTTATCTTCTATGTCTGTAGAAAGCAGATAGGCACCGAAGCACGGACTAAATTTATGGACTTGAATGTCATTGATAACCTTACTCGAAGTATAGTGAAGCAAACGCATATTCCTGACATACTACATTATCCCGAACCTTTATCCTTTAACAGGTAATGGGGAGAACTGTTTTGTCAATCATTATCAGTTAGTTTTCATTAGGCACTTATTTATCCAAGTTATTCTTTTTCAGGAATGAGTGTGCTCCTAATCCTGTCATGTTCTTTGCAATTTTGTCGAATCAGAGATCTGGCAGTGGGTGGTTTGAGACCCTTTTGAATAGTCACATTAACGTAAGCTCGAACGGCGAGATATTTTCTGTTAGAGAAAGAAGGCAAAATGCTTCTTCAATTTTGCAGACTTTAGATAGAGTATACAATTTGGACTGGCTCAGTAGTGCTTCCAAGAACGAGTGTTCTGCTGCAATTGGCTTCAAGTGGATGCTTAATCAGGTATATATATCTACTTCTTGTTAAGTAGTTAGAACATCAACACTGGTTCGAAAAAAAAACCTATACAAAAAAATGCAGACAAAGAACACTCGAGATTTGATCATGGGGTTCAGCCAATTGTGCCTACGTCTCCGACTGCAGAGCAGCTGCAGTACCTTTCTGTTATTCAAACTTAGGATTTACAAATTACAACTTGTGTTTAAATACTACGGTCTAGTTTACAAGACTACCCTGAACTGTACTGCGGGGGACTTCGCCTCCCGCACCACCTCAGTCGTATTCCAATCAAGAGACCTTTCCATTTGTCAGTGATCTATGAGCCATACCCATCAAGTCTTCTTAGAAGTGTTTTCAACACAGTCACAATTGTATTGATATAATGCTAGTCCACAGGCTTGAAAATTTTGTGGCTTTTTGCCTGAAAAGTCTGCTGTGATACTTTTCTTGATTATCTATCACGGGATTGTCTGAGGTTTGTGCTCTTATATTTGGTTTCTGTTGTTTTGCGCATGTACTGGCCTAAAAGCTGAAGCAATGACTCTATTTTTTGAAATACTCTTCAAGATTCATTCAACGGTCATCTTAAGTCTTTATTGGAAATGTTTTATACTATGCCAACTCGTTGTTGGACTGAACTCCTAAACTATGTATATCAAATTCTCACGAGCCTTTGTTTTTGTTATAGTTGGTGACAAAGTGTGCCTCTGAGCTAATCTAATTTATATCCCCTTCCCTTGTATTTCTAATTTGTGCTGTGAAGAGGATATTTTATCACTCAGAATATTCAACATTTGTTTCAATTTCTAACTAAGTTGTAATCATTGGATAGAATTGAGCTACATAGTTGCTCACGAATTAAACATGAGTTCTGAAACTTGCAGTGCAAGTATTATGTCACTGAAAATTTTATTGTAACCAGATGAAGTTGACTCAGAGCATTGTCAACTTTGTCAAAGAACAAATAGATCTGCTTGCAAAAAGAATGGGGATCACAATGTCTTGTTCTCAGAATTTCCTTTCTGGCACCCTATGTTAAAATAATTTTACACACAAGCACACTCTACAAACTTTACATTTCAAACATTGATATTCGTGCACATGTTTATATCTTTGTAAGGGACTTGTTAAAGGAGTGTCATACATGTGAGTTAAGACCTTTCCACTTATGTTTCAAAGATGAGATGACACTCGTAAATTACATATGCTTGTTTTTACCGTAGAAGCTTTGCTCTGTAGGATTTTTCATATGACATTGCTTCGTCTTCTAGGTTCCCTAAGTTTTATATTTTCTCATCCTCGCCTTTATGGTTTCTAATGAGAATTTTGCGATGTTGAAAAGTAGTATCAAGGATATTTGGTACTGGAGCTCTAGTATTTGTACACTTGCACTTCTTGTAGCTATTAGAATTGGTGGAATTTGGACACATGCATACCTCACATCTACATGCCTTTTCTTCCTTCTTTGTCACTCTGTTTACTTCCTTCAGTTTTAAGTTGACGTTTCATTTGACACATTATTATGACAAGTAGAAGAATCCAAGAAATTTTTTGGTTTGTGCAGGGATTAATGGAGCACCATAATGAAATAGAGGAATACTTCAAGCGTAGAAGTGTTTCTGTCATATTTCTTTTCAGGAGAAACTTACTACGCAGGATGGTATCTATGCTAGCCAATTCCTATGATCGCTACGCAAAGCTATTGAATGGAACACATAAATCTCATGTACACTCTGCAGAAGAGGTCTTTCAATACACCTTTTCTTTGTGTGTTTTTTCTTACTATTTGCGAAATGAAGCTTACATTTGGTCTTTTAGGCTGATATTCTTTCAAAGTACAAACCTATCATAAATTCTACATCATTGCTGGTGGACTTGAAGGATATGGAGACGAAAGCTGAAAAGGCTTTAAAATACTTCAATAGCTCTCGGCATATGATCCTGTACTACGAGGATCTTATGAGAAATCACACTGTAAGGACCTCTCTATATCTTTTAAGTTTTACAAGAAGTTTCAAAACAATTCTTTGGAATATAACAATCACCATTTACCGGTAACATCTTTTGTATGATTCACGGGTACTGGATTCTACTTTTGTTGCATAGATTTCCCAAAATATGATTTGTGTGTGGAATTTGTCAAACGTGATTTTGATTAGCATAAGCATTGATCATGCAAAAGTATCATAGTTAAATTGAGTTTGAACTTTGAAGTGATTTATGTTCATATATTTTGAGCAATTTTGATATGAAATTGTGCAAATATTTTAACCAAACGCACACGATCACTTTCAGTCAAATCGAGGTCTGGAGGGGAAAAAATCAATTTTACTTGATGGTAACCACACCTGTGTTTTTGTTAAAATCGTGTTTTGATAGGAACCAAGTCATTTATGGTGGTCTCCATCATGAAACCAAACGAAGTGGTGATACGAGTCCCACATTGATAAGACCTAAAAATGAGTTTATAAGTGAGAGACATTGTTCACCTTACAAACTGGTTTTGTAAGGGTTGAATTAAGTCAAACCCAAATTCTAAAAACTTGGTGATGAATTTTAGTTTATTAACAGATTTGTAACCAAGCATCCAAAGCTGCTTGCACTGTTTTGAGGTTAACTGTATTGTTGAATATAGAAGCTTTTAGTAGTTTTCACTTAACATTAGCCTATGAGGTTCACTGTTTTGTTTGTTGCAGAAGCTAAATGATGTGCAAGAGTTTTTAGGATTGCCGCAAATGGAGTTAACGAGCCGGCAGGTAAAGATACATAAAGGACCATTATCGGATCATATTCAGAACTGGGATGATGTTAACAAGGCGTTGACAGGAACCGTTTATGAGAGTTTCCTTGAAGCTGACTATTAACTCTTTAGTCTCTTCTAACCATAGAAAAAGTTGTACATATCAACTTCACTTCCTATGTAGCACCACCGACACTTCGGATTAAAGACATGTTTGGTGTCCGACATGTATCGGTGTCCGACACTTCATGAAAGAGTTTGGTTTTGGTTCTGGAACACTGCCTTGGTGTTTCTGATGCCTTTGCTTGTCACCACCTCCTAATCGATGAAATGAATGCCTATGTTCACTATAATCCTTTTTACTTTTCATCACCGAGAGAACATGTAATTTTTGCCATTGTCACCTAATTAATTTATGTAAAGTAGAGCATTTATTTTACTCAACAAATTTTCTGTGATTAGTTTACTGACTAAAACCCTCTATAAATTGAACTTTATTAGGTAGGTCTCACTAAATTTATTCTAACCTTTTTAAAAAATCTCATAGTTTATTGTTTCATGAATTTATATAGATTTGTCTTGAAAAAATGTGTTTTACTACCTTACTTGCACGGGATCTGTTCTATAGGATCGTATTACTGTGTCCTTGATTTCTAAGGACACAGGAACATAAATCTGGATGAAGAATTATGATTGTGTGATCAGAGCGTGATTAACGGTTCTGTGTTGAGACCTACGGGAATCATCATAAGTTTACTGTAGAGGATCGTTCTCAGCCAGCACTGTCTGGTTGGGGTGGTCACACGGTTGTCTTGACAGATTTCCACTCTTTTAAAAAAAAATAAAAAATTTGTCTTGAAAACTGAATGAAAAGTATATTAGAAGGAAAAAAAATGTGTTTTTTTATCGAAAGAAAACCAATGTTGTTGGTATTCTCTTTTGGAAAAATATGTTTTTTATTATTATCAAACTATTATTTTTGTTTGGTGTGATTCGGGTATTTTTTGTGTGTAATTGTATAGGATTTCTGCTCTTCTCCCACCACATTTTGCTCGCGCCCAACATGATTCCAAATATACTCCTGCGTGAGTTAAGTCACGCACGTTATAAGCTCTGTGTGACTTAAGTCACGCACCACTGGCTTGTGTGCGAGTTAACTCACGCACGCTGCCCGGTGGTCAGAGCTGAAGAACAAACACTTTTCTCACTTTGCTTAGATTTTCAACATTCAATTTACACGTTTTTAACCCATTATACACGTTTTTTTACCACATTAATGGTGTTTATAACATATACTATCATTCCCACCTATAAATACCCCTCCATACTTCCCTAATTCCTCACACCATATCATTTTCTTCCCCTCCTCACTCTCTCCTCTCTTTCTCTTCTTCTTTTTTGCTTCTATAGTCTCTAGGCTCTTTATACCCCTTCAGGTATATAGTAGTAGCTCTTGGAGGAAATAGTGGTCGGTCGAGGTGGGGAAAAAGACATCATCCCTTGAGGTAAAATTAGGTTTGCTTCATTTTACTCCCAAAATCTTTTTACCGTGGGTAAAAAGAATCATCATTGGGGTATAAAAGGAACCAAATTTAAATTTACCTCAAGGGATCTTGATGTCTTTTTTTCCGACAGGACTAATCACTATTTTCCTCAAGAGCTATTGATATATACCGAAGAGGATAAAAATTACTTTTTACTCCAAGAGGGTAAAAAAATAATAAGTAGATTAGTGAATTCAAATAAATTATTGTAATGTTTGAATGATGTTAATAAAACGAGAGTTGTATTTATTAATTTTGTTTTTTATTTGTAATTATATTTGCATTTATTTTATATTTATGATTATGTATTGAATAAATAAATATTGAATGAATAAAATTGAATTTATTTTCTAATTTTGTATTTAATGAATAAATATTGAATTAGAATAAAATTGAAATTATTTTCTAATATCGAATTTATTTTAAGTGCATAAATAAATTTGAATTTATTTTAAATACATAAATAAATTAGAATATAGCAAATAAATAATTTAGAATAAAGTGAACAAATAATCTAGAAAATAAAAGATTTAGAATAAAGTGAACAAATAATTTAGAATAAAGTAAATAAAATATTTTAGAATAAAGTAAATAAAATAATTTGAAAATAGTAAATAAATTTAAAAAAAAGCCACTATGTGCCACTTAACTTAACTTGGGGGGAGAGCAGAAATCATTGTATTGACCAATCGTTCAAGTTAGATAGCATTGCAATGGGCTGTAAAACTCTTCATTAAGAGATTTAACATTGTTGCATTCTCATGACTGGATTCAAACCCAAGATCTCTAGTTAAGTTGAAAGAGATCATTTATCATCTAATCTAAATGTTTTAGGGTAACTATTAACAGTAAACAATTAGTTTTAATTTCTGGTTAGTATTGGATTTTTTTTTGGGAAAAATGCCAAAATGAAATGATAAAACTAACCAAATCCAACTGTCAAAGCGGTTTCATGGAAATTAGTGGTATATTCTTTCATATTAAACAACAATTTACATTTTTTTTACAAAACAAACGACAAAATAACTAAACTAGTTTATTGAGTTGGTAATATTTTGTATTATTAAATAGGCTTAAATATATAAAAGGTCCCTGCAATTTAGCGCATTTTTGCTTTTCGTCTATGTAAATTTTTTTGTTCTAAAACAACCCTTGTATTTACCAAACGTTTTGACATTCGTCCCTGCCGTCCAACTTCGTGAAAAAACGCCGAGCTGGCTAGCGGAGGCTTATGTGGCACTTGGTGACTTGGCATTAGTTGATGGTTGGGGTTAATATAGGGACTAAAACTAAAAACGCATTTTTACATAGGGACTAAATTTAAAAAACGTAATTTTCAATTTTTGAATTTTAAAACTTGAAAATCCCTCCCCCCGCGTCTCTCTCTCTCTATCTCTCTCTTGTTTCCTTCTTCTTCCTCTCTCTCTTTCTCTCTTTCTTTCATTCTTCTTCCTTTCTCTCCGTTCCAACAAGGAGTTTACTGTGTTATTAGGAGTTTAAAAGAAAAATCAATCAGGTTTGATTTAGAATAATATCACCATGACCTTGTTGCATTGTCTCAAATTTTGAGTAAAAATGTGTAATGTCAAGCCATCTATTGTTATTCGACACTTAAGCCTATTGCTAAAGATCTCCTCTTTGGACTCTCCCTCAACCCTTGACAAGCTTCAAATTGAACCCAATTTGTGTTTCTCAACACTTAACAAGATTCGAGGGAAACTCTACATGAAGTAAACCGGTTACCTTAAAATGTCTTATGGATCAAATGGAGCTTGACACCATGTAGAGTTTTAATGGTCTATATGCTCCATTTGATCCATGGAACTGCCAATCTGAAACATATAGACCATACAACAATCCTAAGTAAATTGCCAACAATATTGCTACTATAATCCTGCATAAAAGTGTTTTTTATAATGATGTTTGAATGTAATAAGTTGTGATTTGTGAATGATATAGATTGAAAAGGAGCTAACCAATGGGAGTAATAAGCTTTGAAGAAACTGGTATGTTTGGATGGCAGAGTTGGAAGGCAAGTCTCACATAAAGCAGCAACAATGTATCCAATAAAAATTGAAAATTACGTTTTCTTAATTTAGTCCCTATGTAAAAATGTGTTTTTGGTTTTAGTCCCTATACTAACCCCAGTCATCAACTAATGCCAAGTCACCAAGTGCCACATAAGTCTCCGTTAGCCAGCTCAACGTTTTTTTTCACGGAATTGGACGGCAAGGACGAATGTCAAAAAGTTTGATAAATACAAGGGTTATTTTAGAACAAAAAAACTTACAGGGACGAAAACCAAAAATATGCTAAATTGCAGGGATCTTTTACATATTTAAGCCCATTAAATATTAGTTGCAAAAAAAAGTTAAATTAGCTTATACATTTGAAATCATATAATATGACATGGTCATGTGAGCAAGAATTCTTTTACTAATGTCTTATGCATAAAAGTACATGTTTGTTTTAAAATGGTGACATATAAAACTTTCTGAACATTTATTCATACAAACTATTAGTAGTAGATTCTTAAAAAAAAAAATCTGGTAAAAAAAATTGTTGATAGATATAAAAAATATGAAGAGGATCGTTACTCCTATTATATGATGATAGAGATCGAAGTGTGTTAGATTAGTCGACGTGACATAAATCTTATTAAACATTAATGATGATTATTTCTGTTCAGCCCTGAATAAATAGAAATTAAGAACATAAATTGCAAAGAACAATTTTGAAAATGTTGAAGATCAATAAATTTGTTTTGCAGGACTAAAATTGAAAATAGTTAACCAACATGCTGAGTTTTACAGAATGAGCAAAATTTTAATTACGTAACGAATTAATGTTCGAACTTAAGTTGAAAAAGAGTTGTTTACGTTTGGCGAGTTTTGAATATAACTATCTCAAGTGGAAGAAATCTAACAGATTTTTTTTTTTTAAAACTCTTATATTTGCAAAACTAAAACCAGCCGCAAATTAGAAAGACATGGATCCTATAGGGTGTAAGCTAGATTCCTTATAGATTGGTTAAAATATTGTTCCAATGTGTGTCCAAGCCCCAAGGACTAAAGGAATCGACAATTTACAGATAGAGTCAAAGCTCCCAGCATGTGAATAGGTGCATTACAGTTTTGGCATAGTTGCCATTGTTACACAATGCAAGTTGCATCACTGCTTTACAATTTCAATGTCCTCTATAGTATTTAAAAAACACATCTCTTCTGTAGAGTGACAGGTAGAAAATGAATTAAATACATAATCAACAATCTTACATTACCTTTTTCAAGATTTATTTTTAATTAAGTACTAAACTCTCAAAATCTTGGACAACTTGTAAAGTTGTACGACCCTAGCTAAAGAAAAATACAAACAAGATAAATAAATAATGTTAATAGTAATTTAAAAGGTATTTAAATTTAGTGATAGAGTAGAAATAAGCAAAGCTACCCGAAAATTACTTTAGAACCAAATCTAGTATAGATATGTACTATGGGGATCTCCATATAAACATTTACTTTCATCTCTTCTTTTTGAAACGATTCTTTTCGATATTTTCTTCTCTTTTCTTCTATTAAAATCTACATTAACCACGAGGGCAAGTAATGACTTATAGTAAAGGTTGAACATAAAGAATGGTGCATATTTATTATTCTTAGACACACATCTGGCTATTCTATAGTGTAAGCACAACTATTGATTTGTAAGTATTCATTTTTGGTGAAATTGTCTACTCACCAATCCATATTACAATGCATATTCTACCGTCAAATAACAAAACCTCTTCCCACTAGGAAGGCCTTCCAAACTTGAAGGACTTATACTTACCTCTTTTTACCCTTTAACTTTGGTTAAAACTTTTAAGATTCTAAAAAGTTGCATGAGCCATGACTTAGTTCATTTTTAAGTAGTTTTTTCCATTGAGTATTTATTTTTTAGTTGAAATTGCGAATATGGTAATGGAATCTTCCTTGATGCTTGGCTAGCTCTTCATTAGTTCTTTTCATTTATATTATTTTTTAATCTTCCCTCATAGTTTGGAGCACATGCTTTGTGCTTTTCATGGTCTTTAAATACCAATGAGCTATAGTGAGCATTCACATATCAAATATTTTTCCTTTCAATTCCTCAAGCGCCGTCTTTAAAACCCTAACCTAACTCTCTTAGCTCTTCTTCTTTTGCATTCCTTCTTCATTAGTACTTTCTCATTCTCACATAATTTGATTTAACCATGGCACATTTCACTCGTAGTTGTTTGATCTTTGTACTCTTGTTGATTTCATGTGAACTACTCTCCGTAGAAGGAAGAAGTTTGAGAAAGAGCATTGGTTCACCCAAAGCTGTCTCGGTCGAGACAATGACGAGAAGTGTTGTTTTGAGCCCAAGGCAGTTGCAGAATAATGGTAGAAATCTAGAGGGCTCTGTTGAAGCCTTTCGACCAACAACCCCGGGACATAGCCCCGGTGTTGGACATTCCCTAAAGAATTAATGAATTAGAGTGCGTTGCTAGTATTTTTCTGTCAAGGAATACATGCTTTTTATATATTCCAATGCTATTTCATTTGAAGATTAGTGATAAGATGTATTCTGTGGACAAAAATCCATATTTATTCTATAAGTTTGGGTTTTCATTAGTATGCATGCATGTATTATTGTATTAGTGCAGTTTGTACCTTGTACTATAATAAATGTATAGCGCGTATGTTTTTTATACATGAAAAATGTTGTATCTCACCATCCAATTTGAAGAGACAAATCTCTTACAATGTGACGAATCAAGATGTGAATATCAAACCATAACTCGAACATGATGGCCTCCCTTGGAGGAAACTTGTGATAAATAAAAAAAGATCCACTCCATTCTCCTTCCAAAATGAATTATAAGGAAAGTTAACTTCATATATTTTGGAATGAGGTATATGCAAACGTTGCGCTACACTTCTAACCAATGATAGAATCTCAAAAATATTTAACATTTATTTGATTTGTGTGTTTTCAATGGATCAACTTATAAGTAATGAATGTTAATTTAGATAATTTGTTCTTTAAGAAAATAATTCAAACTGAACCGAATCTCAGGATTGATCCAATATTTATAGAACCCCAAAAAAGATGATGATAGTTTGTTACAATTTGAAAAATCACAGACATCTATAACTATAATTTTAAGCAAAATCAAAATTTTATTAAAAAATATCGCCCATAATTTAAATGTATTGATGTAATAAAAAGGACATACCGATGAACATGGGAGCGTGTCCTTGTGAACGCTAGTATATATGAAAAACAATATCATCAAGTTTATGAAGGTTTCTCTATAGGTCCTCATGATTGCTCAAAAGCCCTTAATTTCTCAGAACGTATTCCCCGAAAATACGTTTTGATCAATTTTTTCCATTGAAAGCAATCTACCAATCGGCTTTTTTAAGGGCTGGGGGGG
>Ga0315914_1007451_pt1 | contig 15152 bp, 5 predicted proteins | sample MpolenodulesMG_FD_203920 | JGI IMG/M metagenome (GOLD analysis project Ga0315914, IMG submission 203920) | Medicago polymorpha root nodule microbial communities from Los Angeles, California, United States - elongated nodules | ecosystem: Host-associated > Plants > Roots > Nodule | place: USA... | reverse complement strand
TACTCGGTTCGGAGTGCATACAGGCTATGTGTATCAGAGTTGGTTGATTCCTCTTACTTGTGGCGTCCGGGATATTGGACGGGAATTTGGAATCTCAAAGTTCCCCCGAAGGTAAAAAATCTTCTTTGGCGTATCTGTAGAGGCTATTTACCGACACGCGTACGCCTGCTCGACAAAGGTGTCAATTGTCCTACGAATTGCGCAAGCTGTGATTCAGCACATGAAGATTTGGCCCATGTTTTCTTCGTCTGTCCGTTTGCTACCCAGGTGTGGAATCGGACCGGCTTATGGGGCTCCATCCATCATGCCCTTTCGACGACCTCGTCGGCCACAGATGCTATTTTCTCTCTTCTTCAAGTACTATCTGTTGATCTATTGCAGCGCTTCGCAACCGTGCTCTGGAGCATTTGGAAACACCGTAACCTTAAAGTTTGGGACGACGTTACAGAAACTAGTGCTTTGGTGGTGGAGCGAGCCCGTACTATGGTTGTGGACTGGGAATTAGCAAACACTCATGACGCTCGGGTCCCTACTGGTTCCACTGCGTCGTCTTTGCCCCACAATGGGGATTCTCCAGCATTGGCTTTACACACTGCCATTAGGTGGCAACGGCCTTTGTTGGGACGGTACAAATGCAATATTGATGCTGCTTTTTCAAACTCTCTTAATCGAACAGGTATTGGCATCTGCATCCGGGACCATGATGGTAGCTTTGTGTTGGCAAAAACGTTGACGCATCCTTGCTTCCTTCCGGTGGATGTGGGCGAAGCATTAGGTCTATTCTCAGCTTTGCAGTGGCTCAGTGATATGCAGTTCGATAATGTGGATTTTGAAACAGATTCGAAGTTGACGGTTGATGCTTTTCTTTCTGACAGGAATGACACGTCTGAATTTGGTTGTATTATTACTTCTTGTCGTTCTTTGTTTAGGCTTTTATTTTCTAACTCTAGGGTGGAGTTTGTTAGGCGACAAGCTAACGGGGTTTCTCATGCACTTGCAAGAGATGCCGCGTTTCTGACTAGTCCCGCTGTCTATTATGATATACCCAATTGTATTGAAACTCTTATTATTAATGAAATGCTATAAGCACGTTTCCCTAAAAAAAAAAATTGATATATTGTTTGTTAAAATATTTGTCGCATATGATTTTGAATACCTTCTGAAATTATGTAAGCAATGAAATCACCCACACATGATACACACACAATATTACGTCGTGGTTGATAGCTTTTGTAGGGTTTGAAAGTGGCCAAATCCAAAGGTGTTGAGATATTTCCTTTAGAAGATTGCTTAGGGTGTCTTTTTACTAATGATCAACGTCTTCGTAGGTTCCGTTGAAGAGTCCTAGAGCTACTTATGTGGGGGTTGTGTGTGACCACTTGGTTTCTTTCATCCTTGGATTTTCCAATCATATGACTCTATTATTATGGTGGAGTTATGGGCCATATTAAAAGAGCTTCGGTTAGTGCTAATTTTAAGGGATTTTTTTAAGGTTACGTAATCATGGTGGTTGTATTGTGAGATTCTTGTTATGTGGTCATTTCTTGTACTCGTATCATGTCTTCCATTTGTCAATTAGACTATTATAAGATTTGATATGTTCATCGTGAAGCAAATCAATTGTTTCATGAACTAGTCCCTTTTACCATGTGGATAATTGTTTTGCTAAATTCAGTATTGATTTGATTGGCCAAGGGAGAATGTTTTTACTTTGTTTCATGAACTAGTCCCTTTTACCATATTAGCTTATAAAAATAAGTTTCTTTTTTTTTTCTTTAATAAAAAAATATGTTCCAAATCCTAGGAGCTTTTTTGAGGGAATATCCTAAGAGCTTTTAATTTTTCTTGTGTGTTTTTTTTTTCTTTGTTGGGCTGGTCCATTTGTTTAAAATAATATATATTGTAGGAACTAACATTGTTTCTAGCCTCTACCCCTTAAATTTAATAAAAGCATTGTTAGGTATATCATGTGGAATGGGATTGGGAGGGTAAATTAAAATTGATAAGAGAATGATATGATGCGCCATTATCTAGTTAATTAATAGCTTTGTGTTTGGCATAGGATTTTGGTTATGGTCCTAAGATTGGCAGAGAATATTGTGCCTTGCCGTCCAAGAACAGAATATATAGTTTTTTTCTTAGAGGACCAGAATATTTAGATTTTTTTTAGAAGACCAAAATATATAGATATACACCACCTGCATGCATACAGTGATGAATATATTTTTACAATTATCTAACTTTTGTAGAACAAATAATAAATTGTTCCACCCTTCAAAGAAATAAAAAAAAAAATTATTTCAAGTGGTAAGAAATTTGATCTTGTATATAAAATTATTTAAAAAAGTGATCTAGGATTCCATTCTATATGCTTCCGTATGTAAAAATAAATTGCTTGAGAGAAAAGAACCGACATCTAATTAACTTTTGTATCTTGTATATAAAATTATGGTATTTGTTTAGGGAAGTTTAAAATCTTATATAGACGTAGGAGAAATAAGGAAGTTTAAAATCTTATATAGATGTAGGAGAAGTCTGAGAAACGTTGTGATATAAAATCTTCTAGGGCTTGAGAGGTTTTGTCGTATGTGTTTGGCTTTAAGAATGTTGATGGGGGTATGTCCCAACTCATAGTCAATTTGACTGTCCTCTCGTTATTTTAGCATTTTAATAAGTTTGTTTTACTCCAAAGAAAAAAAAATAAATTCTTAAACAATATTGTTTTAAGAGTAAACTATTTTTCTATTAAAACACAAACTGCATACTTGTTTTATCTAAACAAAATTCAAAGATCTTTTGAATAAATTATAAATAACAGTTCTTTCAATTTCTTTCTTTTAATAAATTATCATCAAATTTTATAAATTAATCATTTAATTATTTATCGACTTCATCAAGAATTTGTGGCATAATAGGAATAACAGAAAAAATAATGCCTCACATAATGGAAATTCCTTAAGAATTGCTATGTACTGAGGAGGCCAAATACTTTTTTATCAAGAAGCAGTGAAGATTTCTAGTGAAGAATATGAAGGATTGGTTGACAAAGAAGAGTTATTTTCGCAAGTGGGGATGGAAGAGAACGTCACGGAGATTGATTGAGTGATACACGAGTCGAGATTTATGCCTTGTTCAGCAATAAGAAATTGGGGGAGGATATGGGCTTCACATCACTTGTACCGCAAATTCATGGAACTCCTCCCGAACTGAAGGAAAACGAAGGATGGGGTGTTGTCCGTCTCATTTTGGCCATCCTAACAAAGAATATGTCAAGTTAATGACGTAAAATAAGCACTCATTTTAAGTACTTGTGAATAGATTAAGTTTTGGAAGGAGATAAAGTTTTGCATTGATAATAAACTTGAAATTGAAAAACTTTGTTTTCTTCTCAATTTGTTAGGTGAGGACATGTTCGCCAAACAGATCTACTTATTTTCTATAAAAAAAAAAAATTACATTTTATGACTGTTTGCTAGGCGAAGAACTTGTTGCCCTAGCGAACATTACAATGTTAGCAGTTACATATTTTAAATAAAAAAAATACTATTGATGCATAAAGTTTAAATGGCCAAGGATATAGTCAATCAATACTTCACTACTAGAAAAAGCAAAATTAGTGAGGGAAATTAGTGACGGAAAAAATGAAATTCCTCACAAATTCCTTGGTCGCAAAATTTAGTGACGGAATTAGAGAGGGATTTCACGTTTTCCCTCACTAAATATTCCTCACTAATTTTTGTTTTTTTAGTAGTGCTTGTGCATGATGATAATGATTTGTTTGAGGATTTGCAAGACCAAAGGACATGTATATGACTTTCTTAATATGATAGCATGAATTTGAAATGTTTTGCTACTTAATAGTGGGAAACATTTGTTTTGGTCACATAGTTAAGTTGATTCTTGATTGCAATTTTGGTTTTTCCTTGAGGGAAAACATAGTGTTGAGTTAGTAGTTGTGATTATCTGATCCACGAGAAGGGCATTATATTGTAAGTGGAAACCAACCAAACATTGTGGATCATAAGAGAAGTCTAAAATAGACATGGATATATTAATCGCATTTGTAGGATATGTTCAAATCCATCCCAACCTTGATAGAGAAATCATGTTTTGATCAAGTGCAGTGCAAGTTCCTCAATATAGAGTCTGGACGAAAATGAGAGCGTTGATACCTGTCCTATATTCAAACCCTCTTGTTAGTTAAAGATTTATTTTAGGTAAAATTACACAATTCGTCTCTTAATTTAATTTGAGGTAACACTTTCGTCATGTATCTTTTTTTTGTTCCGATCTAGTTCTGTATGTTATAAAATGTAAACATAGTTATTCTTTTTATAAAAAAATGTTCAAAAACTCCAACAAAAATCATCAAAAACTAATCAAACTCATAAATAAATCCAAATCTTCATCATACAAACCTGAAACTCATATTTCATTGAAAAAAACTCATAAAAAAATTATAAAATAATGACATTTTATAATATAAAGGATTAAATTGGGGAAAAAAACAAAGTACGAAAGTGTTACCTAATATTAAATTAAGGGGCGAATTATGTAATTTTTCCTTCTTTTTAAACAAAAACAGTTTTATACACAAACTTATTAATTTTTTAATATTTAGTTATAGAGTTAATAGGTCTTTACCCCTGTAATATAGGCCACTTTTGATTTTGTCCCTTGTAAAAAAAAATTGTTTTAGAATACCCTCTAGGCCAGCTGACTGTGCATTTTCGCTGATGTGGCACGATGCGTCACCTTTTTTGGATGACGTGGCGTGCTGACTCAGCGAAAATGCACAGGGGGTATTCTAAAACAAAAAAAAATAGGACCGAATCCAATTTTTTTTTACAGGGGCAAAACCAAAAGTGCCCTATATTACAGGGGGATAAAGGTCTATATTAACCCTTAATTATATGTTATAAAATTTAATCATTTTTCTTTGAAGGAGTTATAAAGTTTAATCATATCTCAATTAAAAAAAAAATAATACAATTTTCATAATAATTTAAATTTTGTTATTGCTACATATGAGTAGGAGTGCAAAACCCGACCACCCTCTACCAACCCCGATGATAAACGTGTGGGTGCGGGTGCGGGTTTTATGGGATGCCGCTAAAACTCACCCCTGCCCCATCCGTTGCCAACGTTCCTCTAATTATTATTTGATTTTTTAAGGTCTAATTATTATTTGATGAAAATAGTAATGTGTATTTTTATTATTAATTTATGATTCCTTAATCATTAATTGTCATGTGCAATATTTATCAATAATAATAATTAGAATAATGTCCCACATCGGATAATATGAAGAAAGATGCAAAGACTTAGTCATATAAATAAAAGCCTTGTGTGTTAGTATTTCTTCTACCAATAGTTAGCGTGTTTTGCTATAGCTAGCATTACTTCTACTATTCAAAATTTGTAATTATCAATTACATTATACAATTTCTTTCTTTCTATATTTCTATATGTTATCAATCTGAAACGGTCCAGCCCCCTCTCCCTCTAAATAAGGACGTTGTTCCTAACCTCAGCTGCCACCCTCGCCGCCATGGCCTCCGACAGCTATACCTCAATCACCAACCCCTATGAACCATCCAAACCACTTGCCTGCATCACCCTTGGCAGTGTAACCAAACTTCTTCCCGTCAATTACCTTAATTGGCAACTCCAGGTTGACGCTTTCCTTGATGGCTATGATCTCCTCAAATACCCAGATGGATCGTTACCGGCGCCGTCCAAAACGATCACCACCACTATCGAGACTCCAGTGACAACATAAAATCCTGCCTATCAAGCATGGCGACGACAGGATCGTCTCATCTATGGCGCCCTCCTCACCACCCTCTCAAATGAGGTCGCCTCCCTGGTGTCCCAAACAAAGACCTCACATGATCTTTGGACCCTCCTCAAAAACACCTATGCCAAGGCTTCTCGTAACCATCTCAAGCAACTAAAGGAGCACCTCCTGACAGCATCCAAAGGTACTCAATCCATCACCACCTATATGCACTTCTTGAAGCAGACATGCGATCTCCTTGCATCGCTTGGATCACTTGTATCCATTGAAGACATGACTGAGAAGCTTCTCATCCAGGAACTCTCAATCGCCATTGTTCAGCAACAATCCCCTGCCCCACTCACTGCCTTGAATGCTCAGGTGAGATCCAACTACAACAAACCGTGCCCTGCCCAGCTCCCTACACAATCAAATCAACTCCCTGGAAATCGCAAACCCTTCCTCGGCAAATGTCATCGGTGTAATGTCAAAGGACATGTTCTATCCCATTGCCGCACCGTTAGACAGCAACATCCTGGTATCCCTCCACCTCCTCGTGACTCGCCTCAGGTTAACATTGCAACTGCTAGTCCCCCATAAACTGATTTTTTTGGTTAATAGTGGAGCAACACATCACATAACAAATGACCTTGCAAATATGGCAATCCGTTATCCCTACATGGGTCCTGACTCGCTGTTCATGGGCAACGGTTCATGTTTAAACATCTCACTCTAGAACACTTTTAATTAATGATTTATCCTTGTCTAATGTTTTGAGCGTTCCCTCTATGAAACAAAAAATTATTTTTGTCTCCCAACTTACCAAACAAACTAACTCTGTTGTTCTTTTTCTGCCACATTTCTTTTATGTGAAGGACTTACAGACTAGCCAAAAAACTCATAAAGGCTCATGTGTCGATGGACTTTATCGATGGCCTGCCCCCACACCAGCTGTTCACACCGTTCGCAAGGACTCACCCACGTCATGGCACCATAAGCTTGGGCACCCATCATCCTTTATTTTCTAATTTATTTCCCAGCATTTTTCTTTAGGCACAAATAAATTTCAGCAATCTGATTGTAATTCATGCCAAATTAGTAAAAGTCACAAACTTCCTTTCCATGAATCTACTCTTATATCGTCTTATCCATTAGAAATACTTTTATCTATTGATGGTCTTCGCTACTATTGCATGTTTGTTGATCACTTCACCCGTTATATTTGGCTCTATCCAATGAAACGTAAATCTGATATACAAATCATATTTCCCAAATTTAAAACCCTTGTTGAAAATTTCCATAAACAACAAATAAAAATATTGTACACAGATAATGGTGGCGAATACATTGGTCTTCGCCCTTTTCTAAGCAATCATGGTATAAGTCATCACACCACTCCACCCCACACACCTGAACATAATGGAATTTCAGAACGCCAGAATCGTCACATTTTCGAAATAGGTCTCGCTCTTCTCCATCACTTAGGCATACCCCTCACATACTGACCTCACGCCATGACTACTGCTGCCTACCTTATAAATCACCTTGCCACTCCCATTCTTAGGTATCAACCACCCTATTTCAAGTTGCACAACATTAGCCCAGACTATCATAAATTAAAATGTTTTGGACGTTTGTGTTTTCCCTGAATTAAGCCATATGTTAACCATAAACTTGGACAAAGTCTGTTATGTGTGTTTCTGTAGGTTATTCGGCTGATCAACATGCATACTTGTGTCTCGATCCCACAACAAACAAGATTTACACCTCTCGCCATGTAAAGTTTGTCGAATCAGAATTTCTGTTTAGCTCCCTTGCTACTCAAACAAAGGCACTCGCCCCAGATTCGACGCTTGCTTCACCAAACCAAAACAAGCTCACTCAAATCATTCAACATCCCACAACTCCAATCTCAAATGTGCTCGCCCATATCACTCACCCGTCTGCGCCCTCATCACCAATGCCCAATGACCTCGCTCACACCACTCAACAACAGTCGCCCTCTTCACAAATTTCCAGCGAGCTTGCCGAACCCACTCAAATTTCTTCGCCCTCTTCACCAAAATCCAATGAGGTCGCCCAAAACATTCAAATATCCTCGCCCGCGTCTCCTACATCCAATGAACTGGCCAACATCACTACATCGCCAACGCCTCCACCACCGCCCCCACCCACTGCTCCCCACACAACAACCAGTCTACCAACGTCAGTGGGATCATCACCCGTTCTCAAAACAACATTGTTAAACCCATCAAAAAGCTTAACCTTCATGTTCGCCCCTTATGTCCCATTGAACCCAGCAATATCACTCAAGCCCTTCGTGACCTTGATTGGCGCTCGACTATACAAGCTGAATTTGATGCCTTACACAACAATAACACATGGGATCTTGTTAGCCGGTCATCTGCTCAGAATTTGGTTGGGTGTAAATGGGTTTTTCGTATCAAACGAAATCCGGATGGCTCCACTGATCGTTACAAGGCACGACTAGTCGCCAAAGGATTTCATCAACACCCTGGTTCTAACTACACAGAAACATTCAGTCCAGTTGTTAAACCGGTGACTATTCGAATTGTCCTTACACTTGCAGTTCGTCAAGGATGGTCCCTTCGTCAGCTTGATGTCAACAATGCGTTCCTGTAGAGGTCTTCACACTCATCGCCACACTCGCCGCTCGTTTTTCTTTGAAAGACCTTGGATGTCTTAATTATTTCTTGGGGGTCGAAGTGATTCCCTCTACTGCGGGCATATTCATTTCCCAAAGGAAATATATCACTGATCTACTGCATAAATCAGGCATGGCAGATACAAAAATAGCATCCACTCCATTGTCTGCCACATATAAGTTACTCAAGGATTTCGACGATCTCCTACCGTCCCCAACCAAGCATCGAGCGCTCGTTGGAAGCCTCCAATACTTGAGCCTTACTCGGCCAGACATTGCCTTCACCACAAACAAACTCGCCCAATTCACGCAAAACCCCATAACAGCGCATTGAACTGCACTCAAAAGAGTGCTCAGATACTTGGCAGGTTCCTGTGACAAAGGCGTCTTGATTTCGACAACCACCCCATTAAATCTCCACGCCTACTCAGATACGGACTAGGTAGGCGACAAGGATGATTATATCTCCACCACTGGTTATCTGTTATATCTTGGCAACACGCCCATCTCTTGGAGCTCTCGAAAAACAACATTTTGTTGCTCGCTCTTCCACTGAAGCAGAATATAAAGCCTTGGCTGACACGGCGAGTGAGTTGTTATGGGTCCTTTCCCTATTCACTAAACTTGGCCACACTCCCAACAGCCAATCCAGTCATCTATTGTGACAACCTCGGTGCTACCCACCTTAGTGCTAATCATGTATTTCACTCTCGGATGAAACATATAGCCTTAGCCTATCATTCTGTCCGAGAAAATGTTCAAAATGGCAAGTTTCGAGTATCCTTTGTTTCTACCGATGATCAACTTGCTGATATTCTAACCAAACCCCTGCTTCGTCCTAGGTTCGATTACTTATTATCCAAGTTGCATCTCTCTTTCAGACCATACAACTTGCAGGAGGATATCAATAATAATAATTAGAATAAAGTCCTGCATTGGATAATATGAAGAAAGATGCAAAGGTTTGGTCATATAAATAAAAGTCTTATGTGTTAGTATTTCTTGCACCAATAGTTAGTGTGTTTTGCTATAGCTAGCATTACTTCTACTATTCAAAATTTGTAATTATCAATTACATTATACAATTTCTTTCTTTCTATATTTCTATACTATTAAACATTCTCCTTTTCTCTTGTAGGGATGTATCCTAATCTATTTGTGCAATTCAGATGTGTGGATTAGCATATTCATCCAATGCTTCTCGATTTTTCCCTAAACTGATTATCATGTTACTTTATGAGTTAAACTAATCCAATTTAACAAGTGACACTTTCGTGTAGATATGGAAACATTTGAGCTTAGAATAAAGGACAAAGCTAAAGTAAAGAGAACATTCGTCGCCAACGGACAATGGATATTTTTTTGTTGTCATTTTAGTCTCTCAGTTTTTATTTGAATCTCTTTCTAAACTTAGTTATCTGTATATAATTACTTAATTACTTAAATTATCTGCTTTTTCTTTTCAAACTAAGGGTAGAGATACTAAGAAAAAAAGAAGAGAGAACAATGGGGTATCAGGAATTTCTCTTTGCACTTATCCAACTTTTGTAGTTTGCACATAAATTTTCAATGTTTGTTTAGAGATGTTTAATATCTTGTCTTTTTGGTTTTTTTGAAAAGGTTAAACTATTTTTCACTTAAAACACAAATAGCACATATGTCTTTTCTAAACAAGATTCAAAGATCTTTATTGTAGAAAATATTTTGAACTAAATTTTTTATTGTAGACAATGAAAACACAAGATATAATCAGTAAAATCAAAATAAAACATCTTAGAACAAGTTACATATGGCTTATGTCGTAGAAGAAAATAAGTGGTCAATAGTGTATATTGAGTCAAGTCTTTCGTTTCACAATGCACATGTCAAAACAAAATAATTATAATTTATATCATATATTTTTTTTATAAGTCAGGATCCGTTGACACCAGGTATAAGTCAAAAGACTTATATCAAATTTCAACCGTTAAATTTAAAAGATCATGTGGTTCAAATTATGGAACGGTTTAAAACAAATACTTGTCATGTATTGAAACATTACTTCTTCCCTTACGGCAAACAACATAAACCTTGAAACTTCCTCCCAATTAATCCTTTACCACCACCATCAAGAAAAAGGAATAAAGAGCAACAAAACATCACACCCTAATTTGATTAAAGCATCCTCTAATGTATTTATTGATGTCTTGGGTAAATTATAATTATGGCTTAGTAAAGGTGATACAAAAGTACTGATCAGTCATGTAGGTTGGCGAAAATCTCCATGAACAGTGGATTGAGAAATTAACACCAGGATCCATTGAAGAAAATTGATCATAAATGTATATATTAAATGTAAAATTGAAACATAGAAAATCAAAATTGATAAATAATTTGATTGAATATAGCAGTGACATGATTTCTACGGAATTGTTCTTCATCGTTGTTGTTGTAGCATAGGAGGCGACGGCTGTCTCAAGTAAAAAGGGTGAAAGGGGAACTCGCGTGCCTTATTTGTAAACCATCAGATTAAATAATTTTAGCGGTTGAGATTTAGTGTAAGTTTTTTGACTTGCACCTGGTGTCAACGGATCCTGACTCATTTTTTATATATACTCTTGTCTTAGAGTGTTATCTGATATTTGCTTTGAAAGAGTGTGGTTGATTGCTGCAATGCAAATCTGAGTGATTAGTACCACATTACCTAGAAGAAACTAATCAGAGATATATATACTCAAATGTACGAAGCCCTTTTATGGAGATCATGTGATGTCAAAGTTTTCGTGTAGACATGATATTTAAATCATATTTTTTTTCTCTTATAGATCATTTCCATATGGACACCGTACATATCCTACCTCTTTGTAGATTTTTTTTCTTAAAGGTATGTATTTCAATCAAATCATTTTTACACATGAACTGTTAAGAGTTTATATATAGAGAGTTCAAATCTTATTAATGTTGTTACTTTAATCAATAAAATTTCTCATCCGCTATTTTAAAACAAAATCTTAAGTTTTTTTATTTCAACAATGTGTGTATAACTCACATGTGTGGATTAGCATATTCATCCAATCTTCTTCGATTTTTCCTTTAAGAGCTAAACTATATAATTTAACAAGTGATGTTTTCGTGCAAATATGGAGACGTTAGAGTTGAGAATAAAATACTCTTATTCGATGGTGACAACTCGCAAGTGCATCTGATTCTTCAACATTATTGTTACTTTCCACCTTCAAATTTGTGATTAGGATAAACACTTTTAGAAAATCCCGTGCCTCTTTTGCAAACCGACTTATAACTAATTAATTTCCCACAAGCAAAATATATCTAATTAATTAACTTAAGTATCCATTAAAGTGTCGATTAAACTTTGTACCGAAAAAAAAGTGTGAAAAAACTATGTACAATGATTACTTCTATTGAAATATTTAGTTGCTCGCAACCCAAATAAATATTATTATTTTGGAACAAACACGACCGATCCCTGACGGAGGTGAAAAATAGAACTCGAATCCTGTATTCTGGATTTCTGGTACCACTTTTATTAAAAAAAATAAAAAGCCTAAAATTACGTCGTTTTAACAATATGAATTTTTAAACAAAAAATAGATGAAACCATTTGTTTAAAGTTTCCCCTAAAAATAAAAATAAATATATGAATGTAATTTAAGAGTGTTAGAGTTGGTTAATTCATAGTTTGAGTTAGTTAGGCAGTTTTAGAGTTAGTTAGAAGGTTGTTAGTTGGATTGCTTGTGTAGCAAGTAACCAAGTGAACTCTATGTACTAGTATAAGTAGATGCCTATGCTAATGTGTGTTTGTATCCCTCAATTTTTAATTCAATTTCACACTTAATCGATATTATTTCTCCCATTATTCATTGTTGATCCAACAATTGGTATTGTGAGCCAAGTTCGATTGAAAAATTGTGAAATCATGATATGCTTTTAACAACTTTTGTGGGATTCTTTCCGCTCTTGATGGCAAGAACTATGATAGATGGCACAAAGAAACGAAGGTTATGTTTGCCTTCCAAGATGTATATTGGAAGTGTTGAACTTCGGTGTGGAGGAGCTTGGTGCCAATGTAACAAACACAAAGATAGTTGCGTACAAGGAAATGAATTGAAGAAGGATTAGACAACGTTGTTTATGATTCAGCGGTGTGTGAATACATTGATCTTTGAACGTGTCTTAGAGGCGTCTTCAACAAGGGAAGCATGGGACAATCTGAACAATGCATATTTAGACACAAAAAGTTGAAGAAGATGTGATTGCAAACACTTCGAAGGCATTATGAAACTCTATATGGAGAAAGAAAGCATTACAAAGTCCTTCATAAAGGTAATTACGTTGACAAAAAACATGAAGAGTTGTGGGGAAAATTTATCTGATCAAACGATCGTTGGAAATATTATAATAAGCATGAATCCAAGATTCAATCATATAGTTGATGCTATATAGATAAGTCAAAGGATCTTGGAAGTTTGAAGGCAGAAGAACTCCAAAACATGCATGATTCAATAATCTTTTTCTATTGTCCTAAATGTTACGGATTATTGAAAGAGACTTACATACATCGTATCTAATCTAAACCTTATTTTGACATCATTTAGAATTAAACTAATTTTAGATTTAGTTTAGGATAGACATACGCTCACATCTTTTGTGATTTGTTGTCATGTCAATGGTTAAATGTTCATAGGTCTAGAATCAGTTTGTATGTTAATAAATAATAAATTTTAAATTTCTCCCTCTGAAAAAATTAAATTTTTAAAAATCTCTTCATAAAGTAACATTAACTCTACATTAAAGGCAATTAAAGGGTGTCACAAATTTTACCAAAAAAAGGGTGTCACGAATTGGATGTAGAATGAGCACTTAGAGTGCTTCAATATCAATTTGTGATTGTATGTGGTCCAACCTATACATGTTAAATACTCATGATTGTTGAAGAAGACCAACACATATGTAATGGTAATTTTTACTCGGGTATTACTTTTCCCATCCTGCTGCCTTTTCACGTGCCCTGCAAAAATGCCAAAATTATCTTCGGTCCGAATTTTATTTTTCAAACTAGATTGTTAGTGATTTTTGGATTTTAAAATCCGGACACCATCGATATGAAATTTTACTGTCTTTTTATGATGTCAAGGGTCTCTGTTGACCGTTATATAATCCCCGCATAAGTTGCAATGCAATTGCAGGGGTCATATGAACGGTCAACAATGACCATGATACCACAAACACTCTTACAAAACTTAAAAAATTTGAAGAAAATGAAAGAAAAGAGATGAAGTGAAGAATGAAGGAATTTGATAAACATGCAAGCCTATTTATAGCCTAAACCAATTCCTAGGTCATTTGGAAGTCAAGGAAAACGTGTTTGTCATTCAAAACCGTCCAAAAAAACGCATTAAAACTCCATTAACTGTCCAAACCTGTGGTGAAACGCACCGTCCAAATGAAACTGAGGGAATCCTGATTATATATTCCGGAAGTGACAAAAACATTCTGGAATATATAATTCGAACAGCACCAAAATGCCTATTTGGAAGGTTTTTTAGATAGATTTCTTGGAAAATAAGTAATAAATGCTTAAAAGAGAAGGTGTTTCAAGAGGTTTTCTCTGAGTTAGATCCTGCTGCCTTGCCAAATGACATATTCATCTGGCATGTAGCAAGATCTAACTCATAGAAACCTCTTGATATTCAAATATATGGCAACCTCTTTGTATCTATATATTTTTGTCAGCATGCGGAGGATCTTCATCATGCGGACGCGGTCAAATAGAGAGATATATATTTGCGACCGCGTTAGAAAGATACTCAGCTTAATGACAAAAAATTGCATAGTTTTCTTTGGTGTGTTTGTATGTTTTGCTGGTATTGAAGCTGAAAACTGGAGAACACTTATTTATAGAGGTCCTTGGATGTTGTGGACCACAAAAACTCTTGGTGCAATGTGGTCCATACAAAAGAATCTTATGTTGAAGTATTCCGAATTTAGTAATCCAGAATACACTTATGCCCTATGTGAATCCGGATTTCATAATCCGGAATGCATATCTTTGGTTATTTTATCGATTAAATGAACATCTTTGATGTAAATTAAAACATAATGAAAGTTTAAATAACATATATATTATTCAAAACATCAACGTAATTCAACAACACATAACTAACACACAATTAAAAAAACATAAAACACGTGATTAATTAAAACATGACACATTATCACGAATCACCTACATAGACTATTATCCGAACCATCCATCACCCTACAGAAAGGTCAAGTTTCCTTTTGTTTCACTCCATGATCGTATTTATTCGGATTACATAATCCGGAAATTATTTGAGTTGTCCGGATTTTGAAATTCGAACCGTATCAGTTTTGGTCGGTGGTCTGCACCAAAAGAAACACGTTTTCAAAGGTTTTTACCAGCATTAATGGTTGGTAAAACTCCTTTGAAACATGTTTTTGACTATGCAACCTTCACATTTCTCACACCATTTCACAAACTCTCTCCTCCTCTCCTCATGTTCATTTTATGCAAAATGTGTTTCCATCGTTGGCCTTTCGTAAAAAGAGGCTGCTTTGGAAACTCAGGGGTTATATGACCGGTCAACGGGAAAGGCAACACGCTGCAACGAAGCACGGTTTGTCTGGGTGTCATGTTGACCATCAAGGTCTCTTTCACCCCGGAAACAAACCTTACCTCCGTAGCCT
>Ga0315914_1007449_pt1 | contig 15154 bp, 5 predicted proteins | sample MpolenodulesMG_FD_203920 | JGI IMG/M metagenome (GOLD analysis project Ga0315914, IMG submission 203920) | Medicago polymorpha root nodule microbial communities from Los Angeles, California, United States - elongated nodules | ecosystem: Host-associated > Plants > Roots > Nodule | place: USA... | reverse complement strand
TGAGTGACTAAGAAAGAGTTTCGATCTTCAAATTTTTCGTGGAATAACTTTCGTAGTTATCGTTATTTGAGCTCACTCTTACTTGCGATTGTTATATTTGAGGGAGAGAGAAAGGGTAAATGGCTCGTCGCAGTACCGACGACGGTGAGTTGCGAAAGAAAAAAAGACCTTTAGATCTGAAAAGAAAGAGGTAGATAAAACGTTTTAGATGGTGGTAGGTTGCAGTTGGTAGTGTTTGGGGAAGATTTTTGATGAGGAGGCACTACGGCTCTGTTCTGTTAACAAGTCTCTTGTCAATGCTACACGAGAACAGTGTGAGTGTTTTTGAAACGGTGGACCCATGTTTGACGGCGGAAACCTGCCGGACTGTGGTGGCGCGGCGAGATAAAGACGGTGGAGTTTAGTGATTTCTGTTGTCCATATTTTCATGTGGTGACAAAATTCATGATGTTCAGTTATGGAGCAAGCTGCGAAATTTCAAAGAAGCAATATTCAAGGTAAGGAGGTTTTGAATAAGCATTTGGGCTGTGAAATGGGAAAAGAATATATCTGATTCTATGTTATGGTCTGAGATTGAGCTAGCGGATGAGATTTGGCCAAACTTATGGTAGTTAGTGATTGTATGTGGAGATGTTTGTGTTTCTTATGTTTAATCTAGACCACATATCTAATCCAATGGTATTTATTACTCCCTCACTCGTGAGGGACCTATTAGCTCCCTCGTCCTAGCCGTCACCATAATCTCTATATATTGTCTCAACTCTTGTATCATTTTATAGAGAATGATTTTGTATTCATTGTTAGTATTATTTAACTTGTGCCCTTGTGAAAGATGCCAAAAGATGTGTCATGGTTTCAGTTGTATGCAGTTGTGAAGCAGTGGAGTGGTTAAAGCTTTGTTTCTTAGCCTATAATAGGGAAAAACAAGAAACATGTAAAAAGGTATTTGATTTTTAAACTTGAGACAAGCAAAAACACAATCGCACGCCACAATAAAATTAATTAATCAATTAAACAAGTTACAAATGTCATTTTTGAATGCCAAAGAAACAAAAGCAATAACTCTCCTTTTTTATTTTTTAAACTCTAACTAAATAAATTTGTTTTTATTAAATGAAGGAGTACCTAAAAAGCTAGCTAGGATGAATAATACTATGTTACAGGCTTGCAAAAGTGTATTGTGTTGAATTTCGTTTCTGTTAGTATTTTGCTTTCTAGTAAATTAAAAACAAAATAATATATAGCATTAAGGAACTATGTATTCAATAAGCCTATGGGCCATGGGGATGAATGTAAATTGGATTCATAGTGTATGTTTGGTTTCACTTTCATATAGGTCAAAATTGATTTTAACATGTTTAGTTGTTTTTAAGTAGAATTTATTTTGTCTCCGGAATTGCTTCTGCCTTAAGCTATGATTTGTAGCTTTTGAGATTGGAATTAATTTTTACATAAATCATTTTACCTTCAACTCTGTTTTAATTAGTAAGAATCAATTTTACAGAATTAATTTTTTTTCAAAATCAATTATTATTATCGCAGGGCCGACCCTAAGATTTTGGGTACCCTAGGCGAAACAATAATTGTGCACTTTTAATTATTCAAATTTTTTTTTCTTGTATTTTTTGTTGCAAAATATTCATTTATAATCAAAGTTATCTAAAAATATTTTTTCAATAGAAATAATCAAAGCGAATTAAAAAGAAACATATCTCTATATAGTACTAACTACTAAGTAAAAATAATAATTTTGGTACCCCTAAAAATTATTAGTGAATTAGAACACAAGGCAAACATGAATAGAGGACTATAAACTTGTTATTGTGTCTGCTTTTGTTAAATAGTAGATTCACAGGTGAGAAAGCTGTAATGGATTTTAACAAACAAGAAATGGCTAAAAGTGCAAACTTTCTCATAACATAATCTAATGTAAATAATAAATATATAATATCACTTTTTCCCCCCTCTCTGCTCCTCTTCACTCTCTTCTCTTTGTTTTCATTTTCTCACACTTTCCTTGACATTCTTCTCTCAAATTCTAGTTTTTGTATTTTCTCACTGCATTACTACTATTAATACCTTCAACGAATATCTCTATCTTTTTTTCCCTCCCCACTTTCAACAACACTTCAAAAACCTCAAACACAAACAAAACATAGCTTCATATTCAACATGACAACAAAGAAAAACACTCACCGTCTCAACCTTACTAAAGAAAACACTCCAAAACAACCATTTCCGAAAATAGTAAGAATAACTGTCACAGACAATGATGCTACAGATTATTCCAGCGACGAAGAAGAATCATACACTACGCGCTTGTTATGTGCCATTATGTAGCCAACGTAAAATACATTAAACTACATGATCCCTTCTAAAAAAAAGTTATGTTAAAGTTTAACAAAAAGCAGAATTTAGGTTTTGGAAACAAATGAAGCTTAATAACAAAATGCTTTGATTAGAAGTAATCCAAATATTAATTTGACTTTCTGATTGAAAGATGTCAAAACAAATGGTCCGCCATATGTTTAAGAGAAAGTTAGAAATTAAAAGCAAAGTAAAGATTAGAAATTGAAAACGAATTTGACTTCTTAAGTTTGAAAAATTATGAGATAGAAGATAAAACAAATATATTATGACATTGAAACATTGTGATCTTATTTCTAATGTGAGTTTTTAAAGAGCGGTAAACAAAATTTTAAATGAAGGTTGATGACAGTTAATAGTGGGATATGATTGAGATTTTGTTGTATGTTGTTGGTTGTTGGTTTGATAATGAACAAGAGAACGGTGTCTTTAAAGAATTGGGTGGATGAACAAAAGGATAGAAATGCGTGGTTGAATTTTAGAATGAAAATTCATCCAATTCCGCTAAATGTTTTATTAAGCGCCTTGTATCATCGTGGTATAGTAGCATACAAATCTTGGCAGAATGTAGTGCATCAAATTTATTTAACATAATATCTATAAATAAATCACGATCACCGTTTCTTGTTGAAATTTATACGCTACTATTTATGATACACAGAGTTGAATAAGTCATTATTTAGAATTAGACAAATTTTTGTTTCTAGTCTCCACCACTAAATTGGCAATGGATCGTTTGAAGCAACATAAAGAGTTTAGTCTTAACCCCTGTACAACATGTTTAACACCTTCACAACATGATAAATCAAATATGAATTTTTATTTTTTTAGTGCTTTTATATTCGTATTTAATTCTTCTTCTTTTTTAAATATCTAAACTTTTGTTTATAGAATTCTTATAATATTCTAAAAGTGTTTGCAAAATCTCATTTAAAAATTTGAAGATGAGTTGATTTAAACAAATAAAACACTGTTGATAAAAACATTTGACGAAATTTTTTGGAGACTAAAAACAAAAAAAATGATAAATTTATATGGACTAAAAAACTTATTTAACCTTTATAAAAATGTTTATGTTAAAGTAAAACAAAAATCATAATATTTGGTTTTGATAACAAATGGAGCAGAATAACAAAAAACTTTCTTTTCCTATCTATAACACATACCAAATCAAAAGATAAAAAAATCTGGTTATTCATATTGATAAGTTAACTACTGTGATTGAAATGATTCTGTTGGGTGAGTTTGGGCAAACCCACTAATTTTTGGGTTGGGTTGGATTGGGTAATGGGTTACCCAACTTATTTTTCTATTTTTTTAATATTAAATGACTAAATGACAAGTCCTCATAATTTTGTTTTAAAATAGAACTTTTTTAATTTTCTTATAAAAAATGTTAAACTTATTTTACTATAATTTTATGCATCATAAAATATCAAATAATAAACACCATCATAAAATACTTGCAACAAATTAAAGTTGCATGACATAAAATTGCATTAGAATCAAAATAACTAAAAAGTGCAACATATTAATTTGTAACTCTAGTATGTTTTGATTTTCAATATATAAGGTACAATGTGTATGTTTTGGAAATATAACTTTCTTCTACCCTATGAAAATAAAGATAAAAAATATTAACATTATTGGGTAAGTGAGTTTTTTGGGTTTGGGTCTGGTTTTACCCTAAACCCATTTATTTTTATATATGGGTTTTCCATTTGTAGAAATCATACCCACCCAATAACCCTACCCAACCCATTTTTTTGGGTTTTTTAGATGGGTTTGATCGGGTTTTCTGGGTTGACCCAACCCATGAACACCCCTATTCATTGTAAGTAAAATACTTAAGGTGTTGTGTCCATAATTAGATAATGGTTTATAGGCACTCCATTTTCTAGAGGTTGTCTTTGTTTCTAGCAGTTACTTCCTGCTAATCATTGATTAGTTCCAGAAAGATCGACATTTTATAGGTCTGTTAATCATTTTTTAGGTGTTTGTTTAGTTCCTACTGAAAGATCGACATCAGTCAATTACAAATTCAGTCAATGATTTGAGCGTCAACGTTGCAGATCCGGAAACATGGGTATTTTGGTGACTTAGATTTATCATATTATTTGTAGGCATTTTGCCGTTGTATGTTATTAACTTGGGTGTTGTGAGTTTGTTCGCAGATTCACGCTTTACGTTTTTAGCGATGTTTGTATCTGATGTACTCTATCAATTTGAATGAATGAATCGTTTTGTTTTTGTAAAAAGAAAAAATGGCACTCTAAATGCATGCGGCGTGCCTACAAGGCTCTAACTCTAATTTGTGCACGTTTTAAAAAATAGAAGACTTGAATAAAAAAATAAATAAGGGACTTAAACAGTACAAATAGATAAGATAAAAGTCCTAAGTTTACCTAACATTTAAAATTTTAGGGGATATGTGAAAACATACATAAACATCCTTTTGAGTGAATTTTAAAACTTTAAACAAGTACACAAATTAACCCAACTCAAATCCAAGAAACCAAATGAACCTAATTAAGTATATAGTATATACACAATTAAAAAGAGATTGAAAGAAGATGAACAAGAAAGAAATCACACCGTCACATTTTGACGGCAAAGCCATGCTGCATATATGATATAGTTACATTGCTTTTTAACGTTGAAGTATGACTTTCATGTTTTTACTTTTTCGTTATGGTGGAAGAAAAATAAAACAAAGAAATACTGAAAATCTGTTATGAAAGAAGACCGTAACCATTGTCCCCATTGTGCTAGACTCACCAATATGTGATGTTTTTCCACAATATATGTTGTGTGATTTTTCCTCTCTTAATTTCATCTTAGGTTGATTTCCACCCAAAAAATTTCCAAAAACTAACGTTATTTGAGAAATTAATAAATTAATCTAAGATGAAATTGAAAGATGAAATCTCACTCATAGTAGAATAATTCTGCAGATTTGTGAGTCTAACATGCTTATATACAATAGAGACAATGGTTGCGAGTTTTGTTTCGTAGCAAAATTCCACTACTTTCTTGTTTTGTCTTTCTTCCACAGAGGAAAAAGGAAAAATAGTGTAAGTCATACTTCTTTGTTAAAACGCGGTGAAATAGCTTAATCATGCATGACATGGCTTTGCCGTTCGATAGTAATAGTGACTTAACTCCTTGTTCATCTTATTTTAATCTCTTTTTAACAGGTATTTACATATCAAGTTTTTATTTTTTGACGAAATGGTATTTACACATCAAGTTTATTAATTAGGTTTATTGATTAGGCATGTTGGTATATAATTTGACTTATCTTAATTTGTGTGTAATGATACATCGCAACTTGTCTGTTGCACCGAAGAATTCACCTAATAAAATAACACTAATGTTGTTTGTTACGAACATAGTTTCAACGAAAAGCAAGAATTACCTTAATTTAAAGTTGTAATTACTCATATGTCCATCAACCATTTTCTGTATTACCATATTGCCCTTGTATGGCAAGTGTTTTTCTACTGTCGTCAAATTTCGTTAAAAGCTTTCCGTATTACATAGCAATGCTCTAATAATAAATGATAATCCCTCTGTTTCACAATATTTGTCACTTTAAAAAAAAATTGTTTCACGTTAATTGTCATTTCCAAGTTTCAATGCAACATTAATTACTGGACAATAATATCATTACTTATTTATTGTAAAGAGAAATAATATAATGAAATAATAAATGGTTAAGGGTATTATAGAACAAACACAAAATTTTATCAAAAATAACAAAATTTATTAGATTTCTTAGTATGTGTAAATTCCACAAAAACGACAAGTATTGTGAAACAGACGGAGTAGTAAACGACTTAAAATAATAATAATAATAATAAATGATAATGATGTTATCAAGCTTGAAGTGGGTAGACCCCGTACTTTCTCTATTTGATTCCAAAAAAATTGTGCTATTTGACATTTTAATTGTCATGTGTTTGTTTTTCTTACTCCATTTTTTTATATGTTAGGTGCAAAATGCCTTTAATCAACATTGTAAGTAAAATATTCGGATGTTGAATCCATAATTAGGTATTGGTTCCTATAGACTCTTCAATTCCTAGAGATTGTCTTTGTTTTTAGCAGATATTTCATGTAGTTTAAGCACGAGAAAAACAAAGAAAAGTCAATTATTAGTCCAAGTTAATTAAAATTGTGACTAAATTAAAATCTAAAATTAGATATAGTAGTCTTGTAATTGTAATATATTTTTACTCATATTATTAATATAAGATGAATAAAAAAGAGTACAATTAGTTTGAGATTTTAATTTAGTCACAATTATAATTAACTTAGACTAATATTTAGTTTTATAATGATTACAAATGCAACATCCATTGTGTCTAAACAAAATACGTCCTCATTATCACAACATTTTCCCCAATGTGAAGAGGTAAAAACAAATTACAACGGAACATTGAATCTATTTGCGATGAGATTTCTTAAAGGGAGGAGTTATAAAAATAAAAGATATATGAAGATGGATGAAAATTAATAATGGGATATAATGAAGTTTTTTTTAATGATAATATGATGGAGAGTTTGTACTAAAAACTAGTGTTACCTGATTTTGTACTAATAAAATCTCATACTAGGTTGATGAAAATTTAGTAGTCTAAGTTCATTAAAAAAGTAGTCTTTTTATAATTGTTGTCAAAAAAAAAAAGTAGTCTTTTAATTGTACTCTTTTCTATACTCTTGTTATAAGATGAGTAAAATAGAGTAGAATTACAAGAATATTATCGAGTTTAAGATTTTAATTGAGTCACAGTTTTAAAATAGCTTAGATTAATATTTGGTTTGAGTAAGAAATTTTTTATAATGATAATACAAGAGCAATATCCACGTTGTCTAAACAAAACACGTCCTCATCATCACAATATTTTCCCCATTAAAAGGTAAAAATAAACTACAATGAAATATTGGGATCTATTTGTGATGAGATTTTTGAAAGGGGGAAGTTAATAAATAATATAAATGAAGGTTGATGAAAGTTAATAATGGGATATGTTGGATGTTTTGTAGTATGTTGTTTGTTGATGGGTTGATAATGAAGAAAAAATGGTGGCTTTAAAGGTGTAGGGTGGATGAAGAAAAGAATGGTGATTTTTGCTCACTCAATAGTTTTCAATACTCTTTGTGGTTTGTGTGAGACTGTTACTTCTCCCTTTTTATAGCCCGAATCTCAATTTTCAAATTTAATTAATGATTAATGACTTGTGAAATATGCTACTATGTGGTACTAAACAAAACTAATAACAAATTTCTGAACTTTATTAAATAGCAAGTGACTAAAGCCATGTTTTCTTAGCCAAAAATGGGGAGAAAAAAGAAACAAACTAAAAAGTTTTTTGGCAATTTTTTTGAAAATGATGTAGTGATTATATGGATCACACACCAAGACAATCTTTGTCCTCTTTGTCAAGGACATGTCAAGAAAACTTGTAATCCCTCTATCTTTAATTTATTATAGAAATTTCTAACAATAATCAGATATTAAGATAAATTGTTAAAGTAGTAACTAATTTTTGTTTGAAATATTTTTGACCATTATTAAATTACATCTAATATATAAATGCACTTAAAGTTGTTTTTAATATTCTATAACAAATCGACACTATTAATAACAAATATAAAAAAAATCCTATAAAAATTGAAAACTATCATAAGTTGTTCTTATAAGTTCTCTCAAACGATCTTACAAAATTTATGTCACTAGATAAGTTGTAATATGTCAATCCAAACAGACAATAAGTTATATTACAATATGAAAGAACACTTTGGTTCTTTAACCCTAAGTGAACTATATAGGGCTTTAGGCATCTAAGTTATGAACCTATAAATTAGGCTTGGTCGTAACAATAATTTAAATCATATTATTCCAATTATGTCTAGCAAAATAATTCATGAAAAATGTAGTTAGTGTTATTTTAGTTGGCAATGGATGGGGATTAGCAATCTTATTGGTAGTAATTCCATTTAAATTCTTCCTAATGCTTCGCATTGTGCAAAGTTTCACCATGACATTCAAGATAAGCACGTCTTCTCGAGCTGGGAATAGAAGGTTAAAAGAATGGTGGGCTTCAATACCAATTGTCCCGGTTGAAGGAATGGTGAACCTAGCAGCTTCATCCTTAGAGAACGACAGCTCTTCGTGAAGCATTCAAAGTGTAAGTTTTGGTTGGAAGAAAGTGAGTATAGTTTTGATTGCGTTGGTTTTAATGTTGTCTTTTTGTTTTTCTTCTTATAATAAGAACTCGAACGAATAGTTAACTTTGATAAGATTAAAGTTGTTGCAACAAAGCACATCAAATTTGGTAATCAAGATTTGAAATTTCTTGGATTTAGATGGTTATTATCAACAACTCATTGAAGGTTTCTCAAAGTTATCATTGTCATTGACTTGGCAAGCAAGAAGGGGCAACCTTGCAGTTCCACAGTAGTCCCAATCAAATTGTACTAATGCTTTATTTGGAATAATGCTTAGGATGATTTCAACATATCATAAAGACCGTCCCGATCAAATTAGAGGCCCATGTTCTAATAGTAAAAATGGGTATTCAGTAAACAAATTCAAAATTTTATAAGAGAAAAATCATCTATTAAAATTGTAAATAACATACAAAATAAACATCTTAGCTAATAACATCAAATATTAAAAATTGGACCCCTAAAAACTAAGATTTATATATTTTTAACATCCTTAAACGATATGATACTTTATTTGGTATGTTGACTTACATTAACCAATTTCAGCTTGCTGTATGTGGATGGAATCACATTATTTTTACAATAGTAGTTGTCTACTTTTAGAGGTCATATTAGATAAATCTATCAAATACTCCGTCTAGATAGAGGTGTAACGATTCGGTTTAGATCGGTTTTTGGTCAAAAAAATGTCTGAACCGATGAAATCTTCATCGCTTCGGTTTGGATCGGTTTTTGTTGTTTTTAAAAAAAGAAACCGAACCAAATTAGTTGGTTTGGATCGGTTCGGTTGATCGGTTTGTTTGAATATACAATTAAAAAAAATTCATATTTTCACAAATTTGTATTTCATGCATACAACATACTCAAATATTTCATATTGTTTTCCATGTTCTCTATTTTTCAAAGTACTTTGTATAACTAACATGAAAAAACTAACAAGAAATGGATGATCCATTGTCAAAAAAAAAAAACTGTATGATCCCATCGTCAATGTGGAACGATGGGTTAGGAGTGACTGGCGGCTAGTATTTTTTTTTAGTATATACGAAATAGATTGTGAGTGATGAGATGATGATGGGAGAAAATGAATGAATTAAAGAGTATTTTATGTTGAACTTTAATTTTGAACTTAATCATAAGTGTGTGTGAGGAGGGATACAATTACTAAAATGGGAAGTGAGGTTAGCATCGGTCAGTTCATTGGATCTTAAAATTAAAAAACGATAACCGAACCAAACTAGATCGGTTTAAGTTGGTTCGACTCGGTTTTGAACCAAACCAAACAAGATTGGATACTTTTTCGGTTTGGTTCGGTTTGGGTTTTCAATTTCATCAGTTTTGTCTGAACTACTTACACCCTTACCTCTAGATATCAAAATATTATATTAATATTTTTTAAAGAAATATTATATCAATTTTTTTATTTTTATATTTATTAAGGATGACAGTAAGTGTATCTAATTACCTTGATTTTATGTCTAGCACAATGACATTAATTGATTTCGTGTAAAAAAGAAAATAACTTATTTCAAAAAAACTTTACATGAAAATGATGTGATTGTAATTGTATTTTCTCTTTTACACTCACATCATTTTTTACTGTTTGTTTAAGGGTGGTTATTAAAATGGTGTTCGAAAAGCATTATTACAGTGTAATACTTTTTAGGCTAAATTGCATTTTTTTCCCTTAAGTTTTGAAATGTTGCGATTTTGGCCCCCTATTAAAAAAATGGCAATTTTGGCCCCTTTCATCCCAAAATTGTTGAGAACACGCCACGTGTCCCAAAAAAGGGGCCATAATCGCAACTTTTTGTAAAGATAAGGGGTCAAAAAGCATATTTCCGGGTCACTTTTGCCATTTTTTTAATAGGGGATCAAAATCGCAACAATTTGAAACTTAGGGGACAAAAAGTGCAGTTTAGCCTACTTTTTAACAATCAATCCATTATTTACTACTGTGCAATAAATTATTTTACAAATACATGATTATTTCAATGTTGTTCAAAAAACAAATTAAACCAAATGTCTTGATTTGAAAGGGTCATGTTAACTAGTGTTATGGGCACTAATTGGAAAGCAAACCAAATTTTATGTTGTTTGAAATTAATGGTAGTTGAGTCTAATATGTTGAACCCGACAAATTTTAGTTGAGATATACCCTCCTGGTAACGGAAATCTATTTAAAAGTTGTTATCTTCCAACAAATATTTTCCATACACACAAAGTATCTATTTTTTTGTAACAATATTTTTGGGTGAAATATTCATCGACTTTTGCTGATTATTAATCTCATATGAGACCTTGGCTTGCCACTTATATTAGTATTTCCTTTCTACTAAACATTTTCAATCCAAAATACTCGAACAAGAGACGTTGCTGGTGACAAAGTATGAATCAAATAGTTAATACTAATTCGTTAATTGCTTTAAAATAAAAGTAAAAAGCTTTAAGTTTTGGAAATTGGTTGAGAGATTTTTTATTAAATAAAATGGCCATTGTAGCCTTTTTACAAGACTATTGTCACTGAGTTATCACCTCATAAACAAAATTAGAATACAAAGAACAACTCTAGATAAAATAACTATGAAACAATCCAAATTATTATCCCTTCTAAAAAAACTACTAGTAATTTATTTTCCAAGATTTAAATATTTTGATATAATTTGAAGAACTTGAGCACCTTGTCGAAGATCATCAACATACTTTGCGAGTAAAGTGCTGGTTTCATGTTGATGCAGACTTCGAATACAATCAAGAAGGTATTGCATAATATCAGCTGACTCTTTAGCCATTGCTGGATACTTTCCAATGTGTAAATTTGATTCTGCATCCCTAAGACTAATAAGGAAACTATCGGTATCAAAAAAATCTGTATCGCAACGATAATAATAGCTTGCTACCGTATCATTTTCAGCAATATCCATCAAGTTCTTCATTAGGTCATTTGCGCGGGACGAATTGTCATTAAGCACATCAATTGTGTATTGTGCAAGATCAACAAGATCTACACCTTTTGCTCCTCTTGACTTTGAGTTGAGAAGATTTGAACAATATGTAGGATTGGAGGCTTCTTTGCAAATGATATCTACATCAACAACTTTGGCTGAAATTGAATTGGAGGAAGCAACACATAGAATAAAAAGCACCAACAAGAGAGAGAAGTATTGACTCATTTTGTGTTGTTTTTCTCCTTATTATTTCTCCTTTTGTTTCTTGTGTTTTCTCTGTTGATATTAGGCTTAGTTTTATAGTCATCGTGGTCATGGACAAGTCGTATGTGAATATATAATTCAAATCGAATTTTGGTCAATTAATTAATTGCAATTCTAATTGTATTCTTGTCAACTATAATGACTTATAATTTTTTAAATGAATTCATTAAATATAATTCTAATTGTATTCTGGTCAATTGCAATAAATTATAATTTTTTTCCTCAAATAGAAACGAAAGAATTATACTTAATGCATATATTTTTGTATATAAGTCAATTTTTGTTTTACTAAAATGGATTTAAGAAGTCAATTTTTTTTTTCAGGAAGTTTAAGAAGTCAAATTAATGTTGTTGACAATTAGAAAATGAAGATGAACAAATGATGTTATTATCTTAATATAAAAATTAACACCGGAAGAATCCTGGATTTTTCCATGCATTTCAAATGGATACAAAAGTAAAATTAGTAAATTGATTATCGGTTGTGTAAAGGTCTAAAATGGCTTACAAATATTTTGATGATTACCGACTTTTGATCTGAAATACTTGAAAAATAAATACAAAATGCCTTTTGTTTTCTTTATTAGAGTTAATCATTACCAACAACCTATTTTGGGATGCAACGGTAGATTTTTATTTTTTTTTAAATGTTAACTTGTGTCCTTAGGGCACATGTTAAGAATTCCATTAATAGAAATTATACATTGAAAATTGTGTTAATTTATTGCTAAAAAAGTTTAATATTAATTTTTTCATTAAATTCTTTCCATTGTTAGAATGAAATTAATGCTTAACATGTGTCCTTAGGGCACAAGTTAATATGACCCTATTTTTTTTAGTTGCTAAGTACTTGGTCAGAAGTATAGGGTGGAGCTTATCAAGATGTTGCTATCACTAATGTGTCATGAGGGATTTCCAGAGGTTAATTATCATTATCGTACTTGGACAAATGTCCTATAAGATATTCGGGATATCAGAAATGTCTTATGTGATGTCTTGGTCACTAAGTTAACACAACGTAACACAATAAACAATAATCAACAATAAAGTAAAGTTCAAGAAAGGAAGAACACGAGATATTTGGTAACCCAGTTTAGTGCAACGTCACCTGCATCTGGATACATCCTTGTCAAGAAAGTAAAGTGAAAGGAAGGAAGAACACGAGATAATTGGTAACCCAGTTCGGTGCAACGTCACCTGCATCTAGAGGCATCCATGTCAAGAAAGTAAAGTGCAGGGACGGAAGAACACAAGATAATTGGTAACCCAGTTCGGTGCAACATCACCTACATCTGGAGGCATCCATGCCAATAAAGTAAATCCACTATAGTAGTATTAGTTCAAAGTCATATGTGAACAACCTCCGGCTCACTGCCTTCTCACTTAATCACTATTCGTGGTATTTCTATCTAAGACTCTCCTAGATATGAAATCCGGTCTCACTTTCTCTCAATCACACAACCCCTGATTTCAACAATGATTACAATCAAATAGGAGAGACACTCCAATACACAAAACATACTCTTGCTTAAAAGCTTTAGAGCGGTTTACAAATACAACTCAACTATAGTTCAGCTCAATGCATCAAGGGGATATAAAGAGAGGCTCACAAATAACAAGGACAAACATGAAACCCTAAATTGACTCTTATCAAAATGACGGCTTGAGTAGTTTTCACATAGGTTTGAGTCTTCCTTTATATAGTTAGAGAATGCATGGGTTTGATCATCAATCGGGCTAAACAATACAGCTAATCCAATAGAGTCTTCGGCTACAATTTTATAGAAGCGAATATAATGTTTCCTAAAATGTTTATAACATTAAAAACAGAAACTCAACAAAGCAACAAACCGACATAAGCAGCTTCTAGAAACACACGCCTCTTGGAGCACAAGTTACGTGAATCATATCTTCAATCAAATGGTAAAAACGAAATCTTCCAAAAATGCAAAATAAATCATAACACCTTGAGACAAGATGTCGTACATACATGTCTAGGACATCTGGTCCAACATCTTACTAGAACTTCTTGTTTTAACAAAATGTAGGCAACACAGTATAAAAGCCCAACAATAGTGAATTTAAAAATCAAATTTACAAGTGCATTCAAAAATCTATCACTCTCGAAGAATTTGATTATGACTGGGAAGCACTTGTAAATATATATATGTGTGTGTGTGTTACAAGATACTTAATGGGTAAAGAAGATATGCTCCATTCGAGCAAAATGGATTTTTGCATGTACGTCACAATTTTAGTGCCGGAATGTCTACCACATAGAGGAGTGAAAGTATGAATAAGTTTTTTAAGGATTTTTTAATTCAAGTACTCCATTAAGAAAGTTTGTGACACAATATGAAAAGGCTCTTGATGTAAGTTACAACCAGGAAAAAGAAAAGACTTTCTAGATAAAAAAACTCAAAGCCACTTTTCTGAACTTTATACCCAATGGAAGAAGCATCAAAAGTTTATACAAGAAAAATGTTTAAAATATTTCAGGAAGAGTTAGTTCGCTCTCAAATATTTGCCGAAAAAAAAAAGTTAAAAGATTCTAGTGAAGTGTTGATAAACAAGGTGCATTAAATTTATAAAGCAATGCCTAGTTACTATGTGACTTTTCATTTCACTTCAAAAGAAGCTAGTTGTAGTTGTCACATGTTTGAATTTTTCGGTATATTTTGTAGACATGTCGTCTGAAGTGTATTCCTTAAGAAGAATGTTTATTCGCCTCATGGCAAGGTAAGTACCTGTTTTTCCACCCACACAATCGCAACTTGATACAATCAAGCAACCGTTCCCAAAACTTCGCACGATGCGCGTCACCTCTTATAGAGAGACCCAAGTACAAAAAAGGCAGCTGGCCAACTTTACAGTTCAAAACGGAAGCAGCTTTATTCAGCCAAGAATCATTTACATGAATCCATATCAATGTCCTCTTATGAAAATTTACCTTCAACCCCGATATAGCCACGAAAAGATTAAGAGCATCAGCAAATGTCATTTGTTTCAACTCTAACATTGTTCCAACTCTTTTCACCCATAATTAAGGTGTCATCAGCAAATTAGAGGTGAAATATGGACAAAGACGCCTCACGACCAATCTTATACCCAAAAAAATGTCATTTGCAACCATGACCTCCATCATAACATAAAACTATTCTAAAAGAAACAAAATATTGTTTCCAAAAACATTACAAAAGTCAAGTTGCAATAGTACACATTCATTAAAGTAGTGTTTTTTTGTTTGACAAATATTCATTCAAGTAGTGTTTATTAATGACGCAAAGGAGTGTTTAATAAATAACAAATTGAAGAAGGTTTGCTAACTTACTCATGTTTTG
>Ga0315914_1007445_pt1 | contig 15160 bp, 10 predicted proteins | sample MpolenodulesMG_FD_203920 | JGI IMG/M metagenome (GOLD analysis project Ga0315914, IMG submission 203920) | Medicago polymorpha root nodule microbial communities from Los Angeles, California, United States - elongated nodules | ecosystem: Host-associated > Plants > Roots > Nodule | place: USA... | reverse complement strand
CATTTTCCTCACATTCTAAATCAATAACCAATTGTTTTAATTGATTAATCTCACTTTCGGCAACACTTCTGTTATCACCGCTACCGTTCACACCTGCTCCATTGTGTTTGTCATGTTATTATATAATAAAGCTTAATCATTTAAGTGTTTAAATTGTTTACTGGTTATGGGATAATACTTTTTAAAACAAGTCAATGTAGTTTAAACACTCTCTTGATATTTAAGTCAGAGGTTTCTCTTCCTTGTGCCTTTTCATGTTTTTTATCAATTCACTAACATCAGAAGTGCCATTTGAGAAGTTTCCTTTCATTTCTTGTAATTTTCTCAGCCATACATCAACTTCTCGCTACGCTTTTTTCCCCGAGACTCCAACCATTGAAGTTGTTTTGCAATATCGGATTCCTCACATTCTAAATCAGTAACCAATTGTTTTAATTGATTAATCTCACGTTCAAAAACACTTATGTTTGTTAGGTAAAAGTGTATTCCCATTAACTAATTTGAGTTTTGTCATACCCCAATTTCAATTTTCGAGATTATACAGTGGGTGTGTATCATTAATTAATAGAGGTACATAATTGTGTGAACGAAGTAAACACTAGAAAAATATTATTTGGAAATGATAAATTAAATATTTAATTTGATCATTATTAAAAGTGCTTTCTTTGTCCCCAAGTTGTGCTTGAATATTTTAGAACGCAATCTAGAATATTTTGGAACACAATCTGAAATATTTTGGTAGGCAATCTAATGTATTTTATTGCTTGATCTGCAATATATTTTGATACTCAATAATATATATTTATGTACTGAATAACATATTTATGTACTGAATAATATATTTTTGTACTCAATATGATGTATTTTGGTACACAATTGGGATATTTTTGTACTATATGTGAATTACTTGTTCCCAAAGTTTCTCACTTTTTAGTTGTGAATTTTCTCTATAAATAGAGAGCTCACACAATGCATTCCTCACACCGAAATTCACAGTTGATGCTTCCTGTGCTTTTCCTCTCTTCTCCCTCCTTCGACTTGTGTTGACGAGTCTTTCTTCTTTTTCTACTCCTTTCTGTCCCTTTTGGTTTCAAGGTATTTTTTTTTTTGTTTCTATGTTATAAAAAAAATTCAAAAAAATTAGTTTAGGTTAAGAGATTTTGTGGTGATCCAACGTCACTACAACATTCTCATGCTTTTATTTCATTGCTACGTTTGTTTTAGTTTAGGTTTTATTTATTATTCAAAATAAAAAAAACATGCAAATAACATCAAAAATCACAAAAATATTTTTTCTCAAATCAAGTGATCCCTTTTTTTATTTTATTTTCTTAATCAAATTGCAATCAACTTTAATTATACCTTGAGTCTATTTTCTTTTAAATTAAAAAATACAAACAAATTCTTATTTGCCACTTGGCTTTTATTTTAAACTTTTTCAAAACTAATAAAAAACACAAAACAAATCAAACGTCAATTTTTACCTCGAACTACGAGGTTTTGATCCCACACAAGTACATATGCAAAGGACACTCGTCCTTCCAAATCAATAAAAAATGTAGATAAAATAGGTCTCTTTTTTTTTTCTTTCCTTTTCATCACTTTAAATTCCATTCTTTTAAAAAAAACAAGTAAGTTATATAGCACAAAACATTAAATAAAATCAGGAGGTGCCTGTAGGATACTACGGACATAACGGTGTTAATATCTTCCCTTTATGTAACTAACCCACGAACCCTAAATCTTTTCAAAGGGGTAGTTCGAACTTTTTTTCCCCTTTTCTTAAAAAATTAAAATGTTCAGTCGTGAAATAAATTAGTGAGTCAAACGCTAACCAAATAGCCTTGATCTCCAAAAAATGACGCGACAAGTTTGATACAAGACTGCTTTATATAGCAGCAGAGATACACAAGCTAAGTTACTTGACAGCCAAGCAACCTCAATGAAACTAACTAATACTAAACAATCACTTCCCTAAACTAAACTTCATGATACACAAAGTCAGTTTACAAACATACAAACATACTTCATAGAAAGACAAAGGACTAAAACAGCTTAGGTAGAAACTTCACAGATGCCTAGCTTCTCTCTTAGCTTGCAAAAAGTCTCCAACTTCAAAGGCTTGGTCATAATGTCTGCTATCTGTTCTTGAGTGCTGCAGTGTGACATCTCAACTATTCCTTCTATTGTAAGATCTCTGAGAAAGTGGTATCTAACATCTATATGTTTACACTTCCCATGCAATACAAGATTTTTGGACAGTTTAATAGATGAACTATTATCACACTGGACGACAGTGCAATTCTTCTGTGACTCTCCAAGTTGTTCCAAGATTCTTCTGAGCCAAACAGCTTGACAAGCACAAGAAGCTGCAGCTACAAACTCTGCTTCAGTAGTGGACAAAGTAACAATTGGTTGTTTCTTTGAGGACCATGAAACTGACCCTGAGCTTAGTTTGAAGACATATCCTGAAGTACTTTTACTGTCATCAATGTCTCAAGCATAATCTGAACCTGTCCATCCTTGCAGTTTAACACTTGATTTTCTTTCATTCATGATTCCCAACATGGTTGTTCCTCTGAGGTACCTGATTACTCTCTTAGCAGCTGCCAGGTGAATTTCAGTAGGTTTTTCCATATATCTAGCAATAAGACAAACTGAGAAGGTAAGATCAGGTCTAGTGGCCAGCAAATACATCAAGCATCTACCGGTACTGAGTAGAGTCAACAGCTTTTCCTTTTTCATCTCTTGACAGCTTGTTCCCAGGAACTATGGGGTTGCATATTTTGTTGCAATTTTTTATACCAAATCTAGATAGAATTTCATTGCATATTTCTGCTAATGAATGAATATTCCTCTATCCATCTGCTTGATTTCCACACCAAGAAAATACCTCATTTTGCCTAGATCTATCATGGCAAATTTATCTTCCATAGAATGTTTGAACTTTTCAAACATTATTTCATCATTTCCAGTGTAGATTAAGTCATCTACATACAAACTTACAATAAGTATTTTTCCTCTAGTTTCTTGCCTTACAAACAATGTATGCTCATGGGGGCATTTCTCAAACTTTTGCTGACAAAAGTAAGATTCTATCTTACTGTACCATGCTCTTGGAGCTTGCTTGAGGCCATACAAGGCTTTCTTCAACTTGTACACTTTCCCTTTTTCTTTGTTCTGATAGCCAATAGGTTGTTCCACATACACATCTTCTAAGAGTTCTCCATGGAGGAAAGCACTCTTCACATCAAGTTGATAAACTTTCCAATCATTGCTAGCAGCTACAGCAAGTATAATTCTAATAGTGTCCCATCTGGCTACAGGAGCAAAAACCTCATTGTAATCAACTCCATACTTCTGAGAGTACCCATTTGCTACTAATCTGGCTTTGTGTTTTTCAACTTTACCATTTTCATTGTATTTTATCTTATAAATCCATTTTACACCGATCTTCCTGCTTCCAGCTGGTAAATCAATTAGTTCTCATGTATCATTTCTTTCTATGGCTTCAATTTCCTGATCCATAGCTTCTTTCCAACAGTTGAACTTTGCAGCTTCCTCATAGGTAGCAGGATCTTCTTTATTACTGAAAAAAGCCAAAGTCTGCAAATTGCTTTCTTCTTCTGCTTCTCTTCCTAATACATAGTCTTTGCTCCATGCAAGAGGCTTTCTGATTCTAGTAGTTTCTTCATCTTCTTCATTGCTGGAGCCAGACTGTACATTCCCATCAGCATCATCACTGCATTCATCTATTTCATTGTTGGTGGCATTCTCTTCAATGTGCACTGCTGCATCTTCTTCTTCAGCACTGTCATCTTTTTCATCATTTATATAAGCTTGTAGAGATGGTTCTTTCTGTTTTTCATTCCAGTCCCATCCCTTTTCTTCTTCAAATACAACATCTTTGCTGATTATGACTTTATTTCTTAAGGGATCAAACAGCTTGTAACCTTTTGATTCATTACTTACACCCAAATAAACACATTTGATGCCCTTGTCATCAAGTTTCTTTCTTTGAGCATCAGACACATGTGCATAAGCTATACATCCAAACACTCTGAAATAGTGAACTGTAGGTTTTAAGTCACTCCAAGCTTCTTCTGGAGTCATGTCCTTCACAGATAAGGTAGGACTTCTATTAAGAACATGAGTGGCCCATACAACAGCTTCAGGCCAAAAAACCATTGGTACTTTTCTTGCAAATAACATGCTTCTCACCATATTCATCAAAGTCCTATTCTTCCTCTCAGATACTCCATTTAGATGTGGAGTATAAGCAGTGGTGAGTTGTCTTTTTATGCCATTTATACTGCAAAAATCATTGAATGAAGCAGATGTAAATTCACCACCTCTGTCAGTTCTAAGACACTGAATCTGACAATTGGACTCTTTTTCTACAAGAGCTTTAAATCTTCTGAATATATCAAATGCACTGGACTTGTCTTGCAATAAGTATATCCATGTTTTTCTACTGTAATCATCAATGAAAGTGATGAAATACCTGCTTCCTGCATTTGATGTTGGATTAATTGGTCCACAAATGTCTGAATCAATGAGTTCCAACTTCTTAGTAGCTCTCCAAGATTCCATTTTTGGTGTTGCATTTCTGTGTTGCTTTCCTATCGCACAATCTGAACATTTATCATCAATTTCTTCAATTATAGGGAGTCCTTTCACCATCTCCTTCTTTGCTAAAGTGCTTAACCCCTTAAAAATCAGATGAGGATATCTATAATGCCATAGATTGCTGACTTCTTTGCTAATTTTCAAACATAGAGGTACAATTACAGGTGCAAAGATTACATACATTCTATTAGATGACATCTGAGTGCTCATGATCAAGCCTCTTTAATGATGATATACTTTGCCAGTATCATTCTGAAAAACTATAGTCAGATTCTTCTGCTGTAGCTGACCTATGCTTAACAATTTATTCCTCAATCCTGGCAAATAATACACATCAGTTATGACTTGTATCTTACCTCCACTGTAGAGCTTCAAGTTTCCTTTTCCCATTACAGGCATCTTTGAATCATCTCCAAGTTTGACTGATTCTCTGAAAGTGTCATCAAAATCAAACAGCCATTCCTTTGTTCCAATCATGTGATTGCTACACCCTGAGTCTAAGAACCAAACTTCTTCTTTGGCTGCTGTGTTTGTCTTCTCTTGTGCCATAAGCAACAATTCTTCAGAATCATCAAACTCTGCGTAGTTTGCATTTTCACTTTCCCAACTATGAGATTCATGATGATAGTGTCCCAGTTTGTGACACTTATAGCATTCAACAAGTTCTCTTGCTTGTCTTCCTCTTCCTCTTCCCCTATTTCCATTACGTCCTCTACAACGCCCAAATCCTCTCCCTAAATTTGTAGCCTTCAAGACTTGCTCCTCATCTTTCATCTTATGAGAAACCATTCTTGCTTCTTGAACAAGCAAGCTACTTTGTAATTCATCAATGGAAAGATCAGTAACATCATTAGATTCCTCTATAGAACACACAACATAGTTGAATTTAGAGGTCATGGACTTGAGAATCTTTTCCACAATAGCAGTTTCTTCCTTTCTTTCTCCATGTGCTGACATCTTATTTGCAATTGTCAATGTTCTTACAAAGTGTTCATTCACTGATTCTCATTCTTTCATGGCTAAGGCTTCAAATTCAGAACGTAACGCTTGAAGTTGAGCACGCTTTACCTTTGTAGAACCTTGATACTTTCTCTTCATGGAATCCCAGATATCTTTGGAAGTATTGCGAACAAGAATTGTTTCAAGAATTGATCTATCAATGGATTGATAGAGATAATTCTTGACCTTAAGATCCTTGATCTTGCTTTCTTCTACAGCTTTGAGTTGTTCTGGGGTTGCGTTTGGTGGTGCCACCGTGATCCCTTGTTCTACCAAACTCCAAAACTCCTTTGATCGGAGCAAGTTTTCGATGAGTTCTACCCAGTGATCGTAAAACCCATCAAAATTTGGAATTGCTGGAGGCATAAACGATTGTTGTTCTGCCATGGTTTGAATCTTTAAGAGGAGTGATGAAGATGGTGAAGAATGTGCGTGATGAAGATGATGAAACGAAAGAGAGAAACAGTTGCAACTGAATGTAACTAACTATGAAAACTGCGTTTTTTTTTTTAGACTTGAGAAATTTTTGCAAAACTCTACACAGGTTCCTAACGGGGCTCTAGATACCAAATGTTAGGTAAAAGTGTATTCTCATTAACTAAATTGAGTTTGATACAAGACTGCTTTATATAGCAGTAGAGATACACAAGCTAAGTTACTTGACAACAAAGCAACCTCAATGAAACTAACTAATACTCAACAATGTTACCACCGCTACCATGCACACCTGCTCCATTGTGTTTGTCATGTTACATAATAAAAGCTTGATCATTTAAGTGTTTGAATTGTTTACTGTTTGTCATGAGATAACACTTTAAAAAACCCAATGCAATTCTTTTTTAACAAGAAATAAAAAAAAAAATCAACACAGCCCTTTTTTTTAGTCAAAAAAGTCAACGTAAACCTAGACATAATTATTTAAATGATAATTTTTTTAAACTATTAAAATAAATTTGTTTTTTTGGCTGAATTAATCAAAAAAATAAAATTTAAAACATGTAAAATAAATAAATTAATATGCTTTAATAGATTGCTCTGATGAATTTTATTTTTAATGAGTAGATTGTTTTGGATTTTTATAAAAAAATTTAGCGAATTGTTAATGGATCTTTTTTAATGACGGAGTGTTATGTTAGGTATAGATGGGCCAAGGTCCATGCACAAAAACAATGATTGGGGGGAATTACTTAGATCCAGCTTTTAAAAAAGAATTCTGCTCTTCCCCCAGCACATTTCGTTCCCACCCAGCTGAAAATACATTAATGCCCCTGCACTAGTTAACTAACGCAAGTGCAAATATGTGTGCATGTTAAGTTACGTAGCGTGAGTTAACTTGCGCATAATGACTACTTTTTTTAATTTATTTACTATAGTCAAATTATTTTATTTACTTTATTCTAATTTATTTGTTCACTTTATTCTAATTTCTTTATTTTCAAAATTATTTATTCACTTTATTCTAAATTATTTAATTTTCTAAATTATTTATTTTCTAAATTATTTTTTCACTTTAAAATAAATATTTATTCGAATTTATTCATTAAATAAATAAAAATATTAATAAAAATAAATGAACTAAATTAATATTTATTCGGATTTATTCATTAAATACAAAATTATAAAATAAATTCGAATTTATTTATTAAATATTTATTTATTCAATACATAATCATAAACAGAAAATAAATGCAAATATAAATACAAATAAAAAACAAAATTAATAAATATAACTCTCGTTTTATTAATATCATTCAAACGTTACAATAATTAATACATATATTTTATTTGAATTCACTAATCTACTTATTTTCTTTTTACCCTCTTGGGGTAAAAAGTTATTTTTACCCTCTTGGGTATATTGTGATAGCTCTTGGGGAAAATAGTGACCAGTCATGTTGGGGAAAAAGACATCAAGATCCCTTGGGGTAAATTTAAATTTGGTTCTTTATATACCCCCAAGATGATTCTTTTTACCCACGGTAAAAAGATTTTGGAGGTAAAAAGAAGCAAACCTAATTTTACCTCAAGGGGTGATGTCTCTTTCCCCAACCCGACTGACCACTATTTCCCCCAAGAACTTACCACTATATACCTAAAGGGGTAAAAAGAGCCTAGAAACTATTGAAGAAAAAAAAAGAAGAGAAAGAGGGGGGAGAGTGGGAGGAGAGAATGTGAGATGGTGTGAGGAAATGAGGAACTTTAGAGGGGGATAATTATAGGTGGGAATGGTAAACTAGTTTGTATTTACCATAAATATGGTAAAATAAACGTGTAAAAGTGGTAAAAAAAACATGTAGATGGAATGTTGAAAAACTGACCACCGTCCAAAAAACGTTTGTTCTTCAGCTTTGACCAACGGCTAATGTGCGTGAGTTAACTCGCGCACATGCCAGTGGTGCGTGACTTAAGTCACACAGAGCTTATAAGGTGCGTTAGTTAAGTCACGCTACGTGACTTAACTCATGCAAGGATATAACAGGAAATTATGTTGGGCGCGAGCCAAAATTGCGGGGGCAGAAATCTTTAAAAAATTATCTTGTGGCCCACCCACTTCTCTCTTGTACGTTTTACAACCACACTTTCAAGCAACTCGGAAGACATAGAGAATTGTATTAAAATTTTAAAGTATATAGCTTAATGTTTTAATGATCAAATCTGTGCTTAATGCTTAACACAATATGGATTATGTTTATCTATTATAGTGTATTATTGGAGTTGGCGAAGAAGGTTGTTTCGGTGGGAAGAAGTTAGTGGATAGGTTGTTCAATTATTTCTTCCATACGGAATGCTAGGAACACAATGGTCTTCAAACATGATGGTTTAATTTTAATTGGAAAAAGGTAGCCGATGAATATAAAGATTTGTCTTGGAGAATTATTCGATTAAGATCAAAAGGTTTTAACTTTCCCCTTAATCGGTGCATAGGTGTATGCATGTACGAGCTGCTCATGCGTATCTTCAATCGTTTTGTTATGGGTTTTGATTTTGCTATCTTCTGTTTTGTGGTGCAGGGACCTTCGGCGACTTGGTTGTGGTGTTGCTTTCTTATGCATTGGAGAGTTAGTAATGTTATGTTCTGCTAGGCCATCTGAAGGTGATTGGGTGTTGTTGGTCTCTCTTTGGTTGTTCATTGGAGCTTTTGTGGCTTGTTGGATGTTGGTTTTTAAGAAGTCATTTTAGTGGGATTAGTTTGCGTTTTTGGCTTGTTTAGGCAATTTCTTGTGGGATGTATGTTGTCTTGATTGTCCCAAGTTATCTTGCATGTTGCGGGTTCACAGTTCGTTGGGTTTGAGAGTCTTGTTGCATTGGATGTGAAGTATGTCTTGTTTGTTGTATTCTTTGGTACTTTGTATCTTTACTTGTGCACTTTGTGATTGTATTGATCTTTAATAAAACTATTTTGCTGTTTTAAGAAATAAACATTTTAGTGGTTCATTCGAGCTCTCTTTTTCTTGCTCCGCCGTTAATGGTTTTGATCTATAATCATTTATCTTCGAAATCTAAATTCATCCATTTTGTCACATCTAATCTATATGCAACAACTTTAAACGACATTTATTTTAAATTAAAAGAATATTAAAAGTGATGTACTTCATTGCAAATTGTTTTTTCTTCAAAATAATGAATTAGAACCCGTACCTTCTTCGTAATATTAGTGATTTCAACATTATTTAGATGGTTAATCGAGCCTCTGGTATAAGTGCCAATCACTTCGGAAAAACCTTCGGCACCTTCAATTCAATGAAAGATATAAATTGTAAAAAAAATTAAAAACTCCACAAAAACATGAACCACCATGACATCATAGATTATAATATTTGAAGCGATTTTTTTTTTTTAAGAATCGCTTCTAGGAAGAATAGTTGGATGAGAGGGCGGCATATGAATGCACTAGATCTTTACATGTGCGACGTACAAAATACCAACAATTTCTAATGATATTTAAAAATGTTGAAAATGGATCGAGATTAAAAAATATTAGCATTGTTATCTAACAACGCTAATTGTGTTGATGTGACACTTAATACAAATATCTAATTTTAAGAGTTAAACTAGGTATTCAACCCGTGCGTTGCACGGAAATGCTTTTATTATAATGTTCATTTTATAAAGTTTTGAAAATAATAATTTGAGGGATCTCTATTGAATTATTCTTTAATTAAAAATAAAATAGCTATTAAAATATTTTTAAATTTATTATTCTCTCATCTAGTGAATATAGAGTATAGAGTAGATAAAAGTTACTTTTGACATAATAAAAAAATTCTTTTAATATATTTTCTTGGTTTAGTTTATCTCCTATTGTTGTTTACCTTTATTTTAATACATTTGTGGATTTTAGAAAGAAAAGAATTATAATTATAATTAGATATTATCAAATTTATTTTCTAACTTAAGCGAATGAAATTATTTTATTTAAGGAAAATAGAAGGAAGTAACTAAATTTTAATAAATAAATTAAATGACTCATTTTCATATGTACCATTCAAACACTTCATGACCACATAGTTTTTAGATAAAAAATAAATAATTATTCATCTTCTCCTTCTCCCTTTTACAAATAATTTATTTATTAAAATTTAATTTGAATGATTATAGTTTCATTATTTAATTTCAGCATATACGAAGTATGCATATTATATTTAGCATTTTGGTGCTAAATACATAATAAATTTTTTATTAAAATAAAAATGTTGAATTTAAAAAACATATGGAATATGATTTTAGCACAATCTCTTTATTAGTCGGGACTAAAATACGTGCAAATGAGACCTTATTTTTCCTTTAACCACCTTCATATATAAATATTTTAATTCTATCAAGTCAATTGTAGTTAATGGTTTAGAATTATTTTGTTGAATCCCTTTTCTCAGTGAATTGTTTTAACTTTATGTGCAATAAATTTAAAATTTTATTGTATAAATTAATTTAGTGTTTTTCATAAGCAAATACTACAAATGTGTAACTTGGATTATATCATTTAACTTTCTCTCTATCCATGTCTTAATTATATTATAATATCTTTGTTATTGTCTTTACGAAAAAAATGGTAGACACTTGTAGTCTTCACCTTTATAAACTAAAATAATGTTTTTATGTAAGATACCATCTTCCATATTCAATTGAAAATATTTGAATAAAAATGAATTGAAATTTTACTTCATGTTCTATATTATTGATATTTACATAAAGACTCTAAGTTTAGACTACTTAAATATATTGTAGTTTTCATTTTTTTTAATATATTATACTTAATTCATAAATGGAAGTCTCATTTATCCTCTTCTCCTTCCTTCAATTTTTTTTTATTCTCTTCTAGAAATTCACAAGAAAATATTATCATATCCAAATCAAGTAACAAAAGGAAATATGAAAATTAGAAAAGTGGACTAATAAACATTATATCATTAAAAAAAAGTAGGGCTAGAATACTTGGTCAATCTAAGAGTTATAATATGAAAATAGAAACTTACTAAAAAATTGTAAGTTTGTAACTAATTAACCAATTTGTTCATTAACACAATGAGTGGGTAAATTATCATAGCTAGGGAATATGAAAAATAGTAGTTCAAAGTTTGGTGTCACAAAGTCTTTGTAAAAATATAATAAGACATTAGTAATTAATAAAAATGTAACTAATGACTTTATTAATATAATTATTTTAACTTGTAAGTTACAACCTTTCATTAACCTTTATTCAAATTTTCTTAATATTTTAAGAAATATAATTATTATTTTGCTAAATATAATATTTGAGTGATCATTTTATTTTGTCATTTGTAACATTTTTCTACAAAAATTATTTTTGTCATTTTGTATTTTATTTTACATGATATTAAAATATCTAAGTTGCCAAGTTCATGAGAAAAATATTATTATTTAATGAGCTCTAACATTTGTGTTCTATAATTTTCAAAATTATATAAACATGATAAATAGATAAAATATACTAAAAATATAAGTGTGCAAATAAATACAGATTTTTTTGATAAAAAGAAAATAAATATAGATGATAATAATTATCACTATGTTCATATAAAATAAATTCAAAAATTAAAATAATTCATTCAAATTTATATTTAGAAATTGTTGAATTTTATCCAAACTATTTGGTCGACCTAAAAGGAACTTGAGTCTCTATCATATCATAAAAACCAAAGAATAGCCAAAAGATGAAGAGTAAAAAACAGAAGAAAAATTATAATACCAAATTGAAGAGCTACCATCCAATAATTTCTTTGAGAGTGATGATGAACAACCATTTTTCATAAACTTCTTCTTGAGCAACAACGATGCAACAAAATTAAAATAAAAGTATCCTTTATCTTCTTTTTTTAATTCACATAAAAAAAATGTTCACATACACATTAAAAAATAAAATAAAATATGAAAGAATATCAAAAAAAATAAACTAACAAACATCATATAAATAAATAAAAATTAGAGCTTAAATATTTGACAATTCTAAGAGTAACTTGACTCCCTATCATGTCATAGAAACCAATTGATAATCAAGAGATGAAGAGTAGAAGTGACTTGAAAAATAGTAATACAAAATTGAAGATGTTCTATCCAATTATTGCTTGAAAGTGGTGATTAACAAAACCCAAAATTTGGTGAAAAAATCACATATTAGCTTAATAATTCAGTTATTCTTGCGACTATTTAGATTAGAAATATCAATATCAATATTAGACAACAATCGAATGAGAATGAGTGAGAAGTTTATTCGTATGAATATCTATGAGTTAGAATTCTTATGGACGTGCAATTAAATCAACCATCAAAGTAAATAATTGATTTAATGGAAAGCTAAGACAAATAATGGAAAAGGCATGCATATACAGTCTCTCATAATGGACATATTCTTATTTATCCATTCATATTTCACTAAACATTAAATTGATTTAGTGGGGGTTAAATAATGAATGAATTATTAAAGTTAGAGTAATAGCTAAAAGAGAGTGGCAAAGTATCAATAGATAATGAAAAATTAGAGGTCATTTAGACATGCCACATCATCAAAACTCTTGCATAAGAATAGTTCAAGTTTCAAATTCAAAGATATATAGATAGTATTGAAGGAATCTATGCATATAAAGTGGGATTAATTGTCATGAAATATTGCCTAATTAGATCCCACTAATTTGGTTTATGAGAGAAGGTTAAGCAAATTGTTAAACAAAACTTAAGAGGCGTTTTTATTTACAATAAATAGATAGATAGATATTGAATTAGGTTTAAGAAGGTACTCACTCCGTTCCAAAATACATGTTGTAGTCAACAACTGCACACATATCAAGACACAACTTCGATCATTAATATATTTAATTATATATAATAAAAAATTATAAAAATTTGATAATTTGAAAAATATTCATTGAGATGAATCAAACAACATCTTGCATGCTAATATTTGTATTCATATATTAGTTAAAAAATATGGTCAATGTAAGCTATGTAAATAAGTGCACATTGTAAAATTACGACATGTATTTTGAAATAGAGGAGTAGTAAATTGCATATATGATTATCCTATTTATAGAACTCAATAAACTAATTCAGTAACTAAGTCTACTTAGCTAATCCTTAATACTAACGGAATATTAATTGACTTATTTATCGAGTAACTTTCTATTGTATGTTATGCATATGAAATGTGTTTAGAAGCCAAATATCAGTAATAACTGATTATCATTTACCTCGATATTGTGTTGAATAAAGTCTATTAATCACAGCTTCTGGTGGATTACTTGAAGTTGATGCCATATTGTTGTGAGCTCCTTCATGGTATTTGGAGCATCGCCTAATGCCTCCTCCTTTGCCACCAAGATGTGTTTCAATTCTAGAAGCTCCTCCACTAAACTTATCATTACAATAATTGCATTTCCATTTACGACCATTTTCTACTCTTGTAACATGTTTCCAGCAGTGCTCGTGTTTTTCTCTACCCATGATCAATATCTTTCCTAAACACAGATCCAAGCCTATATTCAAATAATTATATATGTGCTTCTATAAATAATAAATATCAATGATGAAGAAGAAAAAAATAGAACTTAGGGGAAACCAAAAAAGATTATAAAGGAAAAGTTATTTTGATTACAATTTATTTTGTTGAGAAACTTATTTTGATTACAATTGTTCCTCCCAAACTTTGTAACCCATAACTTACAATTATTTCTTCTGATTTTGTAATATAAAAATGAACTCATTACCACAAAAAAAAAAAAAAGAACACGTGATTTTTGACCAAAAAAGAAAGAAAAGTAAGTATAAAACTACTTTTTTAAAACTTTTTATTAAAAAAACTATTTTTTTAAAATGTTGTAATGTGTACTTAAAAAGTAATGGACTGGACAAGATAATTTAAAGTTTATTATGTTTGATTGTAAAACTGTTGCAGAGAAAGAAAAATTGAAGCCAACATGACAAAAATTAAAATTATTGTCCCTCGCTAAATGATCCGGATCCTCTCCAATTTACTGTCTAATGCCATCTCTCATGCGCTGTTTTCTATCGTTTGATCAATCCGATGGTTAAAAAGAGAACAATAAAAAAAACGAGAACCAATATCAAGCACAACTTTCATCACCGACGAGCACGCACAACAAAGACGAGTTGGTCTTCCAATGAGCACAACATTTTCATGATGGCGGAGGGTTAGTTTGCTCAACAGCGGCGACGAGTTGTTCTTCGAATATGCACCATGTAATCACGACGGTTGAGGGTTAATTTGCACAAAAATGCAACAAAAACGAGAGCAGTTTGTGAAAATGGAGAGCAGTTCGTGATCCAGGAAAACAAAAACGCAAGAAAATCGTTAAGATGACTGGTCGATTTTGCCATTTACTCTTTCAATTCACTCTCAACTACACTCTCTTTGTTCACTCTTTCTGACTTCAATAACATCGGCTTCTTTGTCTTTCCCCTTTCCCCTTTATTTAATTCAATTTCTCACTATCTCTACCATTTCTTAGGTTTTTTTTATTTAATTTTTAATTTTATACATAACCAAATGAATAAACCGGATGTGTTTATGAAAGGGGATTTTAAAGTATGCTTTATGGATACACGATTGATGGGAAGTTCTGGAAAATGGAGACCAGCGTGTACAAAAGAAATGAAGTTCATTTTTTTGCTGTTCTTTTTTATTAGCTTAATTGCATGTTCGGTCCCTTATGTTTATTTTAAGTTTTAAGTTGGTCCCTTATGTTTCAAAAGTTTCAAGTTAATCTCTTATGTTATAAATGTTTCAAGTTGGTTGTACTATCCCGCTTATTAGTTCAAGATATTTTTATCCGTTAACTCGCATCATGCGCGTATTAGACTGAGGGGTAGTTTGGTAATTGCCGTTAGAGCCTTATAAGTAGGTTGGACCCCCCAAAACCAACTCATTCTTCCTTGTTCCTTCTCTCCCTCTTGCAAGAACAGAATTTTGTCCTCCCTCTCCCTCTCTTAAGCTCAGCCACTCTCCCTCTCCATCAAACCAATCCATCTAACCTCCTTGCTTGAAGAATCATGCTGCATG
>Ga0315914_1007444_pt1 | contig 15162 bp, 7 predicted proteins | sample MpolenodulesMG_FD_203920 | JGI IMG/M metagenome (GOLD analysis project Ga0315914, IMG submission 203920) | Medicago polymorpha root nodule microbial communities from Los Angeles, California, United States - elongated nodules | ecosystem: Host-associated > Plants > Roots > Nodule | place: USA... | reverse complement strand
GATCCTCTCCATTTAAATTTTTCTCCATTTCTACAATTTGGAGAGATATAGACACAAAAATTCTTGAAAATAATTAATGATAGTCAGACTTATTTAATGATATGATCCACCACCCATTTTATGTGTCTATATCTCTCCAAATTGTAGAAATGGAGAAAAATTTAAATGGAGAGGATCTCAACCCATAATTAAGTAGCTCTGTTTAGGGAGTTAAGATCCTCTCAATTTATTAGTCTCTCCATTTCTCTCATTTGGAGAAATAGAGACACAAAAATGTTTGAAAATAATTAATAGTAGTGGGACCTATGTAGTGGTAGGACCCACTACGTACTTTTTTGTATCTATCTCTCACAAAATGTCGTTATTCATTTTTTTTTTTTGAAGAAATTATTCATTTACTTTTAGCAAATTGAGAGGATCTTAACTTCTGTTTAGGCCTCCTCAATGCCTATTAGATACCCTAAAAAATTCGAGAGATAACTCTTTGAGGGCATTTTTTTTAATTTTGACATCTTTGGTAGATATAACTCCCGAAATATATTTTTCAGCCCAAAGAGATATTGATGGTGTCTAAAAAATCTTATAAATAATTGGATGAGGCTCATTGGGCTGACGCCTATACTAAAGTTTTGAAACCCCAATATTTTGACGACCTTACTCGTATAGATGTTTGCACCCCTCATGGACGCCTCTACACATTATTAGATTGGTTTAGACAATTAAGGTCAAGAAATAAGTTTATATCTTACATCTTATAAGCTTGTGTGAAAGAAGTTGAATTCTTAAAGAGGATGGAGAGGCACACGTTGGGGGGTTGATGAAGGATTAATGAAACTTGTGGAGCTACCTAAAAGGCTTAAGGTAGTTCGTAACAAAATCTTGAAGAAGACGAAAGATATTTAGAGGTTGAAGTGGTAAATGTGAAAGCTTGTGAGATTACATAGTGTAATTCGATGTAAGGATAAGAAGCAAGGTGGTTCATGATTAAAGTGACATCATCGTTGATTTAAAGACAAAGTAAAGAATTGTTTGACAAGCTTGAAAATCACTAATTATGAGGGTCGTTTCATGGCATATGGGCAACGTTAGTGTGCAAAAGAGGGTATCACCAGCTGTTTCCAATGCCTCATGTGTGGAGCGCATAAATCCACGCGCGAGGCACACAACCACGACCTGTTTTATAAATAGAAAATTTTAGCATCGCCACATTGTTTTTTTAAATTATAGGGTTACAAAAGAGGAAACTTCTAGGGTTAAAAGTTGAGGCTTTTTTGTGCAATTCTAGGGTTGGGAAACACTTTTTACACCTTTAGAATAAATCATTGAGTCTCTTGGTCATGATAAGAGATTTGGAAAAATCGTAGAAACTAAGGTTTATCGTTAAAGGTTAATTTTTTGTAACATTTTTATCTCTTTGTTTGAAACTTTTTGATAGTAGATTAAAGAGATCTCTCTTCGCCAGACTATGTCGATTCTTGCTGAACTAGTTGCTTCTAGATTAGGGAGATCTCTCTTCTCCTTTATCTTATTCTATTGTTATTGATTAATTTGAATTAGTTGCTTCTTGATTTCCTCTACACATGAAAGTATTGATGTGAGTTTTAATCGAATTCACAAGACATGTATCTATATATATTAAAGTTTGTAGCGTAAAAATATCATTCATCTTACTTACTAAAGCTTGTCTGGTCAAGCTAACCCTAACCCTAAATTTAACCTAGCATTTTCCCTCCCATTCTAACTCATTTAATTCCAGGTTTGACCTCCACACCCTTTTACACGCAATAAATTCATTTCATTTCAAATTGTTTGGCAATTTCTCAGGTTTGAGCGTGTTGTTGTTTGACAATTCATTTCATTTCATTTCATTTCATTTATTAAATAATTTAAGGCAATTCATTTCAAATTTGAGAGCATTTCCTAATCAGCCAATTTGAATTTATTCTATTGCATTTAATTCACGCCAATTCATTTCAAATTTGAGAGCATTTCCTAATCAGCGGATCTGAATTTATTCCTAGATTTTTCCCTCCCATTCCAACGTAATTAATTCACGCCTTTGACTTCCTTATCCCTTTAACACGCAATAAATTCATTTCATTTCAAATTGTTTGTCATTAAATAAGAATCTGTTTCAAGTCAAATTGGGATGACATCATATTTTAGGTACTCCATATATTTTGCACGTTACATATCTGTATGGTATAATTGTAGAATATTTTTCAATCAATTATATATTAATTGGCAATAATAACACACGGTTGCAAATTTCATTCAAAGAAAAAACACACGGTTGCAAATTAAAAAAATATGTTTCAAGTCAAATTGGGATGACATCATATTTTAGGTACTCCATATATTTTGCACATTGCATATCTGTATGGTATGATTGTAGAATATTTTTCAATCAATTATATATCAACTGTCATTAATAACACACGGTTGCAAATTTCCTTCAAAAAAAAAAAACATGGTTGCAAATTAAAATAATATGTTTCAAGTCAAATTGGGATGACATCATATTTAAGGTTCTCCATATATTTTGCACGTTGAATATCTTTCTGATATGATTGTAGAATATTTTTCAATCAATTATATATTAACTGGCATTAATAACACACAGTTGCAAATTTCCTTAAAAAAAAACACACGGTTGCAAATTAAAATCAGTCTATATTATCATTACCGTAATTGTTTAATTGATTCAGCCTCATTTCTTCTTCCATTATTCTATCATTGATTCAGGTAATGGAGGGTCGTGGTATTGAAACTCTGTTGTCCTCATTTGTTTTTTGACAAAAACAAATCCGCTTTTCATGCTTAGATAAATGGATAATGTAATGCACTTCAGTCTATATGTATGTTGATAATCCTATTATTTAAATTTCAGGTGAATTGTATGGATATTTATTTATTTTCATGTTCTAACAGCAACCAATATAGATATTAAATTAGGTATCTCAGGGAAAAAAAGGAATTATAATATGAATCAATGTATGTCATTCATGTGTCAATTGCTTTAGGTCTTATATTCTATTTAGTTCAGTAGTCTATATTGAATTGATACAACTGAATTCTGGATTACTATACAACTCATATGTTCACTAGGCGTATCTCAAGTGATTAAACTAACACAATACTTACATCTGATTCATGACAAATCACTTAAGTTTAACACAATTAAAGCATCAGCCTGATGCAATTGTTAAAGCTATTTGCAAAACATGTTGCTTATTAGGTACTGATATACACATTATTTAAATGTTCATATTGCTGTGATTTCTTTCTTTCATTCTAATGTTACTCCCGTTAACACACTATTTTAGTGTTTAGTTAGACATGTGAGTTGAGCACCAAAGTGAGGAAATTTCCTTCTATCATTTATATTTTGTGACAATATTTATGTTTTATTAAATGTTGGTTATTCATACTTTCGGTTTTATTGTCATATGTATTTCAGATGTGGTGTTAAACGATGAGCAGTTGAAAGCGTACGCTGTAGCAGAAATTGAAATGTTGTTGCAAAGTTGTGGGAAGACTTTGTCTAAATATCCTCCAATGCCAACAACATATCATTCATTAGTTCCCGACGTGCAAAATAAATTGATACAAGATGAGATGAGCTATAACAGGCCTGCATTAGCTGATGAACACAAAAGAATGATGTCAAGCATGACTGCTGAACAACGAAATGTTTATGATAGAGTAATGACAAGGGTTGGTGAGGGTAATCCTGGTCTGTTCTTTCTTTACAGTTACGGTGGCACGGGAAAAACATTCATATGGAGGGCTATGTGCGCTGCATTGAGATCTCAAGGTGAAATAGTGTTGGCGGTTGCATCGAGTGGAATTGTTGCACTGCTGATACCAGGTGGAAGAACTGCACATTCTAGGTTTTGTATTCCTTTCAGTGTTGACGAGTGTTCAACATGTACCATTGAACCAGATTCACCATTGGTGATATTGATTGCTAAGGCAAAGCTCATAATCTGGGATGAAGCATCGATGATGCACATACATTGTTTTGAGGCAGTTGATCGGTCTTTTAGAGATATTCTTAAAGTGGTGGACGGGCGAAATAAACACATTCCATTTGGTGGTAAAGTTGTGGTTTTTGGTGGTAACTTCAGACAGATATTACCAGTAATACCCAAAGGTACCAGACCATAAGTTGTACACGCGACAATTATTAATTCTTCGTATCTTTGGAGATTTTGTGAGGTTCTCACTCTCACTAAAAATATGACAATTCTCCACGGTGCACGTGAGTCAGACGTTGAAGAAAGAAAGCAATTTTCAGATTGGATATCACTGTTAGTATTCCATCTGACTTACTTATTATAACATCAGGTGATCCTCTTGCTTCAATTGTTTCTAACACTTATTGATGTAAGATTTTTACATGTCATAAAACTATCTACACGTAAGTATAATAGGATCGTTTCCACATGGTGTTGCGTATTTCATAAGCATTTTCACAATATTCATCATGTACGTTAAGTGTTTGGGTATAAATTGTTTGTTTGTGTAAAACTATTGTTCTATTCGATATAAAAGTAAAACGAGAAGAGATAGGGCTATTTCGCTTGGGGTCAGAGACATCAACTAAGCGTAACAGCTGCAATCTCTCGATCAAATAACATATTCTAGCTTTTTAAATGATATTATCACAATCACTCGACAATATCATTCGTGTCCAAATGATATCGTTATTTCTAAGGGATTGTTCAAATGTCGATTTCCCAAACATTTAAACAATCACAAAGTCGATTGGATCATTTAATCGATGATTTCCCAACCGATTAAATGACCCAAAAGCTTTAAGTTCTAAATTAAAAGTGATTATCAAATATTAACATCTATGTCTAGAGGGATAACTTAAGATAGATTGTTATTCTATTTCTTAAATCCAAAAGTATTTGTCAATATCATTTTGAATCTCAATAAAGCATTAAATACAAGAATAACAACTATATTGAATAAATAAGGTAGAACCATATATTAAAAGATCAAGAAATTACATAATAGCTTGTTTGAATACCTCAAAACCCACAAGGGTAGATGTGGCTACATATGTCTATGATAGCTTTGCAAATGATGACGAAAAGATGAAGATTCAATGCCTAGATCCATGATGTCTCAACAAATCTTGGGTTGAATCTACTCCTAACTACCTTGCTTTGTGTTTCTCTCTCTAGAAAATGCCTTATTCTCTCTCTAAAAACCAGAAAATGTATTAATAAAACAGTAAGTGAATGAGAAAGAGAAGAAAAACTCTTTAAGTTGGGCAGAATTCGTGTCAGCACGCTTAAGCGTGCCTCCTGGAAATCTTCTGTTGGCTAATTGGGAACAACCACGTGTGCCTTATCCACTTGCATCCTGATGAAGTTCGCTTGAGCGTGCAGTCAGCGTACAGATTTGAGCTCTCGACATTGTGTATGCTTACGCGTACAATCAGCCGCTTAAGCGTACCAATGGCATACATGAAGTTGCTCTCGACATTGTGTACGCTTAAGCGTGCTGAGGACGCTTAAGTGTGTTAACTTTTGGTTCATCAGCTTCTTTCTTGTTCCTTGCTTGTCATTTCCTGCATAAAAGGAAGGAGATCAGGCATGTAAAGCATAAAAGGTAAAAGAACACAATTCGGTAGCTTTTCCTTAGATACCATGCAGAACAAGTCACTAAAATGCCTTGATTAACACAAGAAATATGTTACTTTTGAGCACTTATCACTTACCCAAATCTTTTAGAAGATATGAGCAATATAGATTACTTTCAAAATAGAGCTATATTAGCCCCTAGAAATTCCATTGTTGATCGGATAAACGAGTATGTGTTGGACTTGCTGCCAGGAGAAGGAAAAATATATTTGAGTTATGATAGCCCATTAGCAAATAAAATAGGTACCGATGCAGTGGACGATGTTCATACGCCTGAATTTCTAAACACAATAGTTGCGTTTGGACTTCCAAATCACAAGTTGCGCTTAAAAGTAGGGGTTCCAGTGATGTTGTTAAGAAATATAGATCAGAGTTTGAGATTCTGCAACAGAACTAGGTTGGTCATTACAAGGATGGGTAAGTTTGTGCTTGAAGGACAAGTGATATCCGGCTCTAACATAGGTGATAAAGTTTTTATTCCAAGATTATCTTTGACACCATATGATACTAGAATTCCATTCACGTTTCAACGAAAGCAATTTCTGCTTACCGTTTCTTTTGCAATGACTATAAACAAAAGTCAAGGTCAATCTTTGAAACATGTTGGTGTATATTTTCCATCGCCTATCTTCTCTCATGGTCAATTGTGCGTGGCTTTGTCAAGGGTTACTTCAAGAGAAGGTTTGAAGTTATTAATATCTGATGATGATGGTGAAGACACTGATGTAACGTCTAATGTAGTTTATCACGAAGTTTTTCGTAATGTATCTAAAATTGTGTACTTGGAAGGATTGACCAGAATTAAACATCTTCATTGTTAATTATTTATGACTAACAATATCCCCTAAGTTGTGTAGTTTTTATGATTTAATAGAATTAAAGTTATTTTATTTCTATGACTCATAACTTGGAATGTATCATAAATTTTGTACTCTCTGTTTTACGACTTATTGTTATATTTATTATGACTTATTCTACTATAGTATAATATTGGCTTAGGTGAAATTGTGAGTTTCTACACGAAAATAAGACCCGCATAGCTCTAGTAAATTTTAATGCTAATCCTTTTAACAACTTGTGCTTAAGAATACCCTTGCATACCATTGAGTTTGTTGCCGTATAAAAATGTGATTCGTATGCTGCAAATACTAAGAAAATACAAGTAATGTGGAGAGGGAAAGAAACGAAACCAACAAATTAACTGAGCCCATAGGCTTTTACTCTTTCTTCAATTTAGTACCTAACTATGAAAATATATATCAAGAAGTCATTGCATTATACAAAATTGATCAGTTTAGTCCCTACACTATACATCCTCTTGTTTTTTAGAATGAGTATTTTAGTAAGATATAACTAAAAAGTAGTTATATAAACCTTGAAGTGCATGTTGCTAAAACACTCATTATAGAAAGTAAATGCAACTACTACAAGCATTTGCTAGAATACACCCACTTGTTCCCTCTGTCCCAAATTGTATGACGTTTTGGGCATTTCACACATATTAAGAAATATAATTAATAATGTGTGGGAAAAAAACATTATGAGTTGTTTTACAAAATTGTCCTTAATAAATGATATGAGAAAGATAAATGAAAGAATTGAAAGAAGAAAGAGTAATAAATAGTTAAGGATATAATAGGAAAAATAACATTAATGTTTCATTGGTATTGTAAAGCGACATATAATTTAGGACAATTTCTTTCTTTCTAAAGTGACATACAATTTTGAACAGAGGGAGTATTATTTAGGAGTATTTTACCATGTGATAACTAAAAAGTTGGTAAATACACCACAAGGTGCATGTTTCTAAAATACACCTTCATAAAAATAAGTGGGTGGGTATATATATATATAGGGTCTTGCTAACCGGTGCCCTCATGACAATGGTTAAGGAAAGTATAAATAGAAAATTTGTCTTGAAAATATAAGTTTTGACTTTTGATTAAACAATTCATTATAATGATGGACTTATGAGAAAGCCTACAGTGAGTTGGATCTGTACATTGAGTTAAGAGTAACTACACAAGTGAGATTGATACTACATGTTCAACCAAAACCTTAAGACATTATGTATATTGGTCATCTCACATATATGTTGCTCAACATTTATTTTGTATCTAATGTATAACTTTATCTCACACTTGACACAATAACATACGTCCCATAATTGTCGAACTCTTTGCACTATGATATCGAGACATAGCCAAATAAGGTCATACGAAGGAACAACATGCTAGAAATGGTGGGTTGGTGGTGGTTTCATGCAAGAATATTTTTGTTTATTACTTTCATGAAAAGAGAGAAATGAATTTAGAAAAAAGAAAAAGATGAAAAAGGTATTTGAACTTGATATGAATAATAAGAGAAAAATTAAGTAATGTGTGTATTGTCCGTGAGAGTATAGCGAATAGAGTGAGTTGTTGGTAATTTTATGGATTTGTTGAAGGAGTTGGAGATTTTTGGATAATTATTTTACCAAAAAAATTCAATTCAATTCGTCATAATTTTGGGACTTTCAAATGATCATATACTAAGTATGATCGCAATATTAGATAAAGAGAAACCACTGAGCAACGTTGATATCACATTTTCATCCAAAATTTGAACATGTTAGGTATATGAGTCATCTCATTCATATGTTGTTCAAAATCTACTTCTCATCCAATATAGAACTTAAACTCACACTTAATATATTAACATCTCTTAATTAAGTGTGCAACTATCCGCGTCCCTAATTACGTGATATAATCAAATAAGGTCAAACGGAGACACAACATGTTCCAAAAGGTTGGTTAGTGGTGATTTCATGGAAGGAGGGTTATGTTCTTTTCTTTCATGAGAAGAAAAAAAAAAGGAAATTAGAAGGAAAAAACATATATGAAAAATAAATTTGAATGAGAGAAGATAAGGAAAAAAAAAAGCATTGTGTTTTGTTCATGAGAGTATATGAAGTAGTGTAAGTTGTCGGTAATTTTATGAGTTTATTGAAGTAGTCGGAGATTTTTGGGTGATTACTTTACCAAAAAAATTAGATACATTTAAAAAAAACGTCATATAATTTTAAATTTTTAATAAGGATGTATTTTGTTAACTCATTATAACTCTTATACAATTTTCCACTCTCACTTGCCACCAAAGTCCAAAAGTGAGCGAATATAAAATAATAGAGTTTAACACCACACCTTCACCCTAATTCTTAAGTAATTAAATATATGAGTCATATCACATATACGTTGTTCAACACCTACTCTTGCATCCAATGTAAAACTTTAACTCGCACTTGATGCATTAACTTCTCTCCCTCAAGTATGCGACTCTCTGCATCCAAGATCTACAACCAAGAACCACTTTTACTTCCCGATAAAGTCGAAACGAGCTGTGATACCATTGTTGGACCTTACGGGAGAGCCAACATTGGTGTGGATCAACTAATTATACACAGTGCAATGAGACAACTGAAAATGATACAACATCTTCATCCAATATTATAAGTACTATGAAATTCTAGCCCGTGCTTAAAACAGGTTTCCATACTAGTCCTATTGAAATTCACGATCTCTTTCTTTACTCGAAAATGCAAAGGTCGCTTTGAATAACTATTTTAAGCACACTTCTTAAGGCCACCATAATTGCATTTATAAGTGACTCCACTTACTCCTATCCTATCTTAGGTCTCCAAGAACTCAAATATTAATTTCGAGAATTACAATTAATAGAAAATAAATGATTTAACTTACTCTCTCCGAAATGAAAGGTGATGGTATGGTGTAGGGTGTATATATCAGTCACACTATGTACCCTATATATTCCTAACGTCTAACAAAATTACCCACAACATAGAACTCCACTCTCTTCAGTTGCTAGTTGTTACCAATTACCATGGGTGCCGCTGCTAGTACAGAGGAGCATGTGTCCTTGAAACTTCTGTTGAACGAAAAGGGTAACAAAGTCCTTTTTGCTGAAGCAGGGAAAGACTTTGTGGATGTTCTCTGTAGCTTCTTAACATTTCCTTTAGGAACCATTGTTAGACTTGTTGAGAAGAAATCTAGCATTGGGCCAATTACTGTTGGTTGTCTAAACTCACTCTATCACAGTGTTGCTGATCTTGATGAAGGGTGTATGTGGAGCAAAACAACCAAACAAATGCTGCTGCAACCAAGTAACTCAGCCGAGGATTATTGCAACACTCTTGAAATCAACATTGATGACTCTCAGCCAACCAAGTACTTCGTGTGTAGCTGGTATAATTTATGCCGCTATAATTGTTTGACCACATCAACAAATAAAGATAAACGTTGTAGGTGTGGCAATATATACTGTCCAGCTATTCTTAAACATTTCCGCCAAGGATTTGTTAACCCTGTAGCGACTTATCTCATAACTGACGATCTGATTGTCATGCCAAATTCCGTGGAGTATGGAAGCTTTGGTCTGCTCCAGGAATTTGGAATAAATAACACAAGATCCGTGAAGGAATTGATCCTGAATATCACTAAAGAAAAGGTTTTGTATTTGAATTTCTATTCCCTAAATGATTGTTTCTGTTTAATTTTTTGAATGACAAATCTTAGTGTTATGGTTTGGGTAGAAATATATCCTTATTAACCTCTATCCATCCACTTCTTAAACTCCCTTAGTTCAATGACCAAATCAATCATACATCTCTCGTAAAACTTTAATCATTGATTCATTTTTTTATTGATTATGATTAATAATTTACTATTACTATTTGATATAGGTACTTGATTTGCTTAAATGTTCTTTGCTCTCCAAGTCCACTTTGACACAATGGTTTCTAGGGAAGAAACCATCCCTCGAGGTTTCCAGGTGTTTCTCGTGTAATGTTCAAATTCGTGGCAATATCCATATCAAGCTGAAACTAGTTATAAGAAAATCAGATGGCAAGGTTTTGTGTGCTCAAGGTGAACAAGATTTTGCCAACTTACTTTTAAGCTTTCTTACTTTTCCTTTGGGAGGAATCGCACGTATATTTGGAGAAAATTGTTCTTCGGGTAGTATTGATCGATTGTACAAGAGCATATCTGATTTGAAAAAAGAAAAATATTTTATGTCAAACGAAGCCAAGAATAGGGTTGTTAATCCTTTCATTGCTCCACTATTAAAATTAAGGAAGCAACCATTACCAATTTTTGAACCAAGTTTTATCGAATACTGTTGTTATCACGAAGGATCTATTGGAAGTAGTGATTATGTAATTTATGTCCAGTTTTCCAACCATGGTGAAGATAAAAGTTATATGAAAAATTATGAGACACTGAATTTATCCAATGTTGAAAGTCCTGAAGGTTATGTCAAGGGTCCAGCTATGTATGTTGCTACTGATGATTTGGTCCTTGAACCCTTGTCTCCAATTTCAGCTATAGGTTTTCTTAACCGATTTAATACACCTCTTAATGATTTGAAGGAAAAGGTTGTCACCATTGGCATCAAGGAGGTAAGAAAGAGTAAAACTAGGATTTTATGCTAACTTATTGTTTCTTTTATAATTGATTACTTTAGAGACAGTCTAATAATGTCTCATTTACCTTGCTGCATGTTGCAGGCTCTCAGCATATTGCAAGCTGCTTTAACTTCAAGATCTGCACTTACAAATGGTCTGGCTCACCTGATAACCAAAGTTAAGGAGGAAAAATGATGTAATCATTACGTTTTGCTGTGTTCTAAGGTTCTTAGAGATAAGTTTGTATTGGAAGGAATTGGAATACTTCTACTTACTATTTTGACGTTGTTATTTCAGTTGTAGTACTATTGTTTTGAGATCTTAAAGTTTTATTCAGGTTAAATTTTGAATTGCATTTTTTCCTTGTTAGCATTAATTTTCCAACCTTTGCAGTTTTACATATTCGTCACTGTTGCTTTTGTTTATAATGAACTAGATATAAGCCCGCGAGTTGCGCGGATATCTTGAATATTTATGGTTTGTTTGGATGATCAAAGAAAGTAAAAGGTAATAAAGAGTACGGAGAGATTAAACGAGGAAAGAAAAAGAATAGAAAGTGAAGGGATTGTTTTGGTTGTTTGGTATAAAAGAAAGTGGAATAGAAAGTTGAAGGAAAGAAAGATCCATATTTATTAATTGACATAAATACCCTTGAAGACATTATATATATAAAGCATAAACATATTGTGGCTAGTTGTGAGTAGTCCAATTATATGCCATAGAAAAATGAAAGAGTGAGTTGAAAAAATAAAAGAGGAGACAACAAACGAGTAATATAGCTATAACTTATAAAAAAAATGAATAGTAAAAAGTAAATAAAAAAAACAATATAAGTTGGGGGCATTTTAGACTTTTCACACAAAAATGGTTGTTTCTCAATCTTCCCCTCCTCAGTAGCGTGGAAAGGTTTTTAGGCATGGGTCCCACATTACTTTCTTGAAGTGTCAAGAAATGGACGTCATTCTTTTGACACTTGAATACCGTCATTTAAACCAAGTCTAACCTAACAAGAATTTAATCTTTTGAATGGTACAGTAGAAATGTCAGTTGAATGTTGAAGTCCTACTGCTTAGCAAGTTTGAATTTACCCCATTCAGAGGTAACATAATTGTTGTAGTTGGAAGGTACATTCCCGAATGTAATGTAATGTAATATAATGACTCGTCTATATAAGTTAGGAACATGTATTATTGAGAATCATCTATATAAGTTATGATATCGAATTCCTTCGTTTAAGATTTAATCAGTCTTTATTAGAATACGCAATTTTTATTCGACTTCACGTTAGATTTAATCATTCTTTATTCGAATACGTGAATGTCAAGCAAAATTATACAAACACAACGGCAGTTAACTACCGCTGGCACCAACGGCAGTTAACTGCTGCCGGTTAGCCCAACAGTAGTTAACTACCGCTGGAGCTTTTGGGTAATTTTCTTGTGTTATTGTGAAGTTATCAATATCAGAAAAACAATTTTCAAAAGAATCCGGTCATCATCCCTCAAAAAGAACCGTGGCAGATTCAAAAATACTTTTTTTGGGCAATTTTTCAATCTGCCACGATTTAAACTTGCATAATATTTTCTCCAGTTGAAAAAATACTTGAGTGATAATGTGTATCCTTCTCCGATCGATGGTTATATTTATTCAACTTTGTCAATAATATTAATCCTATACATGGCTGGTGCCTGGTGGGTTAGTGTTTGGCTGCAATTGATGGACCTTAAACAGATTAAGAATTTGGAAGAGCAAATGGAACTCTGACTACTATCAAAAAATATAGTGTCTTGTTGTTACACTGCCAAGTGCCAACTATCAATAATGTGTCAGTGCTTCTGTCTTCTTTTGTAATATTCCATGTTATTTAGGAAGATTCCACGAATTTAAACGTATAGTCATACTCCCTCCGTCTTACAATATTGGTCGTTTAAGGTTTGTGCACGATTACTAAGAAAATAATTAATTGTGTTGATTTCAATGGTAAAATTAATTGCATTTACTAAAATATCCTCATTAATTATAGTTAGTGGAGTAGTTAAGTTGGATGAAATTCAAAAGATGGTGAAATTTTATCGTCTGTGGATTTGATGTGTTCAGGAAACTAAGTTGGAAATTATTAATGATTTTTTTTGTGCTTCGCTTTGGGGTAATCCAAATTACGGTTTCTCTTACAGACCATCTGTGGGGGCTTCTGGCGACATTTTGACTATTTGGGACACTGCTGAGGTTGATGTCATGATTACTAGGAGCATGGCTCATGTTGTTATTATTCAAGGTAAAATGTTGAAAAATGGGGCTGATTTTTCTCTTGCAAATGTTTACGCTCCGTGTGAATCCCTTCAGCGGCAGGATGTTTGGAATCAACTTGGGTTGGTTATTAGCAATTTTCATGACTCCAGTTGGTGTGTTTGTGGTGATTTTAATGCTATTCGGTCTCAAGTTGAACGCAAAAGCAGAATGGTGGGCACTTTTGTTGAAGATTATTCTCATTTCAATCAATTCATTGATAGTAATATCTTGTTAGATCTTCCTCTTTGTGGTAGAAATTATACTTGGTTTTGAGGGGATGGCGTCTCTATGAGCCGTCTTGATCGCTTTCTTCTTTCATAAGACTGGTGCGCTCGTTGGCCTAATTTAATGCAACGAGCCTTAAATTGCGGTCTTTCTGATCATTGCCCAATTTTGCTATCTGTGGATGAAGTTAATTGGGGCCCTCGCCCCAGGCGCATGCTTAAGTGTTGGGGTGAATTACCAGGTTACAAACAGTTTGTTAGAGATAGTTTGCAATCATTTCATATTGAGGGATGGGTTGGCTATGTCCTTAAAGAAAAATTGAAGTTGATTAAAGGAAACCTGAACACTTGGCATCAGAACCACACTCAAAACCTTGAAGGTCGTTTAAGCAATGTTCAAGATCGTATTGCTTTTCTAGATGCTAAAGGGGAGGATGATGATCTTTTACATGAAGAAATTGAGGAGCTTCATTCTTTATCAGCAAATTTTCATTCCTTATCTCGCATTAACACCAGCATGCAATGGCAGAAATCTAGATTACTTTGGTTGAAAGAGGGTGATGCTAACTCTAAGTTTTTTCATAGCATTATGTCCTCTAGGCGACGAGCAAATCCCATTTTTTCTTTATCTGTTGATGACACTACTATTGAAGGCGTGGAAGGAATTAGGGGTCTGGTTTTTAACTATTTCTCTTCTCATTTTCGATTCGTGGCGGTCGAAAGACCTAGCATTGAGAATCTCAATTTTAATATGCTTAATGTAGGTCAATGTGGAGAACTAACCAAACCTTTTTCTGCTGAGGAAGTTAAGCAAGCTGTTTGGGATTGTAACAGTTTCAAAAGTCCTGGACCAAATGGTGTTAATATGGGGTTTGTTAAGGATTTCTGGCCGGAACTCTGTGATGATTTTATGCGCTTTATATGTGATTTTCACAGGAATGGGAAGTTGTCAAAAGGTATCAATAGTACTTTTATTTCGTTAATTCCAAAAGTTGAGTGTCCTCAGCGCCTGAATGATTTTCGACCAATCTCTATGGTTGGAAGTTTATACAAAGTTCTTTCAAAGGTCCTCTCAAACAGATTGCGAAGGGTTATGTCTAGTGTTATTTCGGAAACTCAATCAGCTTTTATTCATGGTAGACAGATTCTTGACGGTATCCTCATTTCTAATGAGATTGTGGAAGATGCTAAGCGTCTTAAAAAAGATTTGCTATTATTCAAAGTGGATTTTGAGAAGGCTTTTGACTCAATTGATTGGTCCTACCTTGACGCAGTTATGAAAAAAATGAATTTTCCAACTTTATGGCGTAAGTGGATTATGGAATGCGTCAGTACGGCCTCAACATCTGTTCTTGTTAATGCAGCCCAACTGATGAATTCAAATTTGAACGGGGGTTGAGGCTGAAGGTGAGAAAAACCACAAGAAGGGGGGGTTGAATTGTGTTTTTGGAAACTTCTTCTTTTACGTTCTAGATAACTGTCCTCAGGTTCAGAGTCTGAAGTAGTTCAGAGTCTAAGTGAGTTCAGA
>Ga0315914_1007443_pt1 | contig 15162 bp, 7 predicted proteins | sample MpolenodulesMG_FD_203920 | JGI IMG/M metagenome (GOLD analysis project Ga0315914, IMG submission 203920) | Medicago polymorpha root nodule microbial communities from Los Angeles, California, United States - elongated nodules | ecosystem: Host-associated > Plants > Roots > Nodule | place: USA... | reverse complement strand
TTTTAAAAAATTTATGAAATATTTAATTATTAATATAATTATTGTTTTTTGTTGCTATGAAAAAAATGAAAAAATATGCATTTTTTAAATATTTTATAAAAAATAGAGTTTTCGCGGATGGGGGTGGGGCGCCCCGGTTTGGGGACGGGGACGGGGATGGAGATGCTTAAATCCGCCTCCGATCCGACCCGTTGCCATGTCTATTCGTGAGTTTAGGTCATTCGATATGAACAATGCATAATATATGTAAAGTCTGGAGTTCTAACCCCGACCACACAAAAAAAATTCTTGCATCCTAATGCAACTATTGCCACGATTTTGTGAAGCTAGAAATTCAAATTTTTCTTTAAACGCACGATTATGTCCAATTCAACCCTGTAACAAACAAACACTTATAAATATTTGTAAGACCAATGACTCATTTAACAAAAAATAATACCAAATTATTCTACGACGTTTTTATACAATGGACAAATTAGTTTAGTTGTTACAATGAGTCAAAGATTGAATTGAGCCTCTTACAAAAATTTCAAGAACTAATTTGGGTATTTGCTAGAGACTAAATTGGGCAACACAAAATTGTGAGCGATCAAAATAATTCTTAATTCTATTTGCAAGGTATAAACTTGCTGCAAATTTTTATATAATTAAGGGTTTGAATGTTATACGAAGGATGTAACCTTTCTGATTAATAGTACTATTTAAACTTTGTATGATCGTGATCATGACTCCTTTAACATGATGCTTTTCTTGTACTTATTAAAAGTCAGCTTAAATTATATGTTTCTTTATTACCTAACACAAAGCAATAAGAACAATTTAACATCGATGGTTAGACAATGACATTGACTTCTACAGACTACAGTTTCTTTTTTCGATATTAATCTTAAGACTAAATGACTAATATTTTATTCACTTAGTCTATCTAATTTTGGAAACCAAACAATTTATGTCTGATTTAAAAAGTTTAAATGATTTATATTTTGACAAAAAAAAGTTTAAATGATTTGTGAAATTTAAAGTTTTTGAGCATATATTATTAGTTATTATGAGATTATTTTTGGCAAGTTAAGTTTCGAAGCTCATTTTAGAGTCAGATGTAGGTACTTATTATACACATTATATCCATCAACCAATACTCACATCGACAACACAGTTTGAATTTAGATCATTGTAAGATCAGGATTGAAACCTTACAAACTGGACCAACTTACGTTGACTCATTGTATTATTCCATGCAAAAAAAAAATGATAGTATTTAGAAGGCCTAATATGATTAAATAGTTTTAATTTCAATGATCATTGTAAGATCAGGATTGAAACCTTACAAACTGGACCAACTTACGTTGACTCATTATATTATTCCATGCAAAAAAAAAATGATAGTATTTAGAAGGCCTAATATGATTAAATAGTTTTAATTTCAATGATACACTAATCAAGCCTTGTGGATGAAAATTTATGGTTAAGATGAGGGATCTAATTAAAGGTGCCCGACCAACCAAATTTTCCAATGAATGGAGATTAGTGATCATCAACAAAATTAGTGATACTTCACTTTAAATAACATAATTAAAAAACTACTTCAAATATGATTAAGAAAACAATACTAAAAATGAACTATTCATAATGACTTGGATTATCATGTTTCGATGTCAAGTTTTGAACCGAGTAAGGAAAGATTAAGATGCATGCATCTAACTATCAAGGTTTTCTGTTTATTTTTTTTGTTAACGTTTCAGTTTTTAGAAGAATAAAATTCTAACAATTCAGAGTTTGATCGGATGTAAGTAAAATTTAATAAAAAATTATCTTCTAAAACCAAAAAAATAACTTTAATTAATAAACAATATAGCTTTATCTGAAATTTACTCGTTTAACTATCAAGACAAAATCCTAGATCCACCCCTATGGACAACTATAAAAATAATGCATGTGATATGTATTCGGTTCTTTTTTTTTTTGAAGAGGTTAAAATGAATTATATTACCAAATCAAAAGTGTCCCTCCTAGCACAAGGTGTACCAGAAAAGAACAACAAAGTCTGAAATAATATTTACAGATAAAACAAAAACTAGAGGAACAAGAAGGTAAATAGCTATTAGCCCATGCCCAACAAGGTAAAAGGACTAATTATACCATAACAATTTTCAACAGTTTCCTCTAAAAATAAAAAGTTCAATATGTTTTATAATTTACCAAAACCGTATAGTCACTAGCCATTGTCTTTGTCCTGCTTGTGTTTACTCGTACATGTAGTGCTAGCTGTCACTGATCTTTAATGGAAGTGAATTTGGATTACCTTTGTTGAGCATGCTCCTTTTAGTAGCTTGTGTAGCAAACATGTTTTGTGTATCTTTGATTATAAGTTTTCAGTCGCCAAACTCGTGTAACACGTACGATGGTTCTCCATCATACCATACCAGTATTTGTTGTTGGTTCTATGGGCTATTTGTTCGTTATATATCTATATGTTTAGGGATTTAGATTAAGTGCACACATTTAAGTCGTCAAATTAAGATCAAATGACCTAGATTTTGAAGTATTTTTTTTTCTTCGTTAATTTAAGATACCGAGTTTAAAATCTTGACATGATGATTTTGATCGAACGACTGAAATGTGTGTGATTACACACAATTTGAATCTAATGCTTAGATATGATAATTTATAGGTATCTTGATATATGTTTTTGAATCATTAATCGACTATGAAGTCATTAGTTAATTAACTATTTAATTAGTTTGATCAATTTGATCATGTTTACATAGTTTTCCTCAGTTTTTTTAAATGTTAATTGATTTAGGTCAATAGTTTGATCGATTAAATTGAGTTTGACACAGAAACATAACTATGCTATTTGGGTCTTGTTGCCAAACCCTAATTATATTATTCGATTTCAAAAGCTCTACTATAAATATGAATCTTGAGAACGTCGACAATCTTACAACACAAATTATAGCAACGTTCAGGGCCGTCTTAACAAATTTGTTGGCCTTGTTTTAGTTTTTAAGGGCCGACAAAAAATTTAAATTTTGAGCCCCAAAAAACTAAATAAAGTATTATAAAGAAAAATTAATAATAAAAAACACTCTAATGGGAGATGAACCGACAAACCACACACTCAATCATAAATGGGCACACCACTGAAGCTCTGTGATTTGTTTGAAATATTTTCGCATTAACTCAATATAAATATTAATTAAGTGCCTTACATATAAAAAAATGTTTTGACCCCAAAAAAATCGAAACCCAGTGGCATAGCCAAACCTCGACAGGCTATGGGTCGACATTGACAACGTTTCTCATAACCTTAAAAATGCGATGCAACATACTTGAGGTTTGAGTATCAACTCAGAAAGTAGGGTAAACTACACGCCATTTAGGTTTTCGTCCTTCAACCTTCGATTGATGAGCTACTGTTTCGATACATTACAAAGTATCTGGTTGCTTGGATCTTTTTTACCATATTAGTACTAGACACATTTTTAAAGGTGTAAGTTATCATTTCCTTAACTAAAATCAAAATATTGAAAGTTGAAATCAAGAGTGGACAATGAGTTGGAACAAATATCAATGAATGTTTTGAGTAAAAAACATATCAATGTTACCAACAGATATTTAAAACAAAAAACAGTTGCACTTACTTTTTAAATAAAGAAGACTTTGAATGATGTTAGAAAACTAACATCAAAATATTATTTTTATTGTTCTTTAGATTCTAATAATTTATTTAGGAAAAAGAATTTTGTAAGCTACCGGGAAGATCGGGGATCCAACGCATAAGAGAATCACCGTACTGCAATAAAGGACACGTGTCGGTGACAGATTGTTATTTGACTTTATTAATTAATATTTTTGAAATAAAAATGGAACATTGCACGTTGCTTAATAATGGGATATTTCGTACACTTACCTAAAATTTTTAGACACCACTTTCTTCTCGCGCAATCCATGTGCCAACTTGGTTCAATCACAGTACGGAAAAACCGCAATCTCATTCTTTTCTCATTTCATCTCTAGGTCTTTTTTTTTTAAGTAATATTTTTTTCTTCCAATTAAGATGATAATGATAAAATTGAAGAAAAAAAAACTACGAGCTTAAATGGTACTTCAAACAAATTATCAAAAAACATTACAATATAAGCTAGTAAGAAAACTATAGAGCTTATTTGCTTTAGATTTTCTGAAAATCATTTTTGATGTTCTATATCTAGGTTTTTTTTGTTGCAAATCATCTTAAAAAATGATTTTCATGCTGAAAATGACATAACTATTTTAATTAACTCTTGGGAAAAAAAACTATTTGTACTAGAAGGGAGAGAAAAATATAGTTTATGATGTCTATACTTTTTCAACCATATTGATTAAAAAAAGGTAGTTTAACATGCATAGTTTTCTTAACTATGAATGATTTTTTTTTTTATTATGGAACTATGAATGATTTTTTAAACATGAGAGAAATTGTTACCCAAATGATCTATTTTAGTCATATGGCCTTACAAGGTATAAGTTATTTACTATAAGATCACAAGTTATCCTCACCAAACATAGTTTTAAGTTTACTCGGGTGTTGAAGATTCCTTTAGGGACTCTTTTGCAAAACAATATAGTAGCTTATCATCTTATAGCCGATAACGTATAAGTTCATATGATTAAAAATGACCTGTTTGGTAGCCATTAGTTTTTCAGGAGTTTAAAGATTATATTTACTAACTTATAAGTTTTCTTGATAGGCACTTAAATATGCCCATGTTGGTGGTCAGGTCATTCGACATTTTTCAAAAGATGAGTTTTATTATATTGAGGCTCATCCCTTGTTCGATATGATGCTTGCATATTTTTACCTATCGATCAACTTCTCTTGCAATCTAGATTTGGGTCTCTCGTTTGGTTCATTGGATTGTGTACGTTGTGTAATTATCAGCTACGTTTCTGGGTTCAGGATTGGATTTCTATCTGGTTGATTTTTTTAAAACCACTCTTGTTATCTTCATTGCATTACATGTTTAGGGTTGACATATGGTTGTTGAGTCAGATTAATATCCCTCCAACTTTTTTTTTTCCTTTTTTATTTAATATATTTTCCTTTGCTTAGATTTTTATTTGTGTGAATAGTTCTCTTACTTCTTATTCGTAGATTCTTTTGTGTGAATAGTCTCTTATCTCTTTTTGTCACAAAAACATACATTTATATCTTCAATAAATAATATATCTTTAATAAACATATGGTTGGTTCAAGTGATTAGAGTATCTTAAGATATGGTTAAGGATTCTCAGACTCTTGTACATTAAGAAATTCAATTCAGAGAAAAAATCCATCTAATATGTCCAACAAATTTTTCTTACATAGATTAATCACAACTAAATAATGGTTGATACCTTATGCATATAACATAGTTATGAAAGAAAAAAAGAAAGAATAAATTTATATATTTTAGGAAAAAAAAAATCATACATTTACATCGTCCATACCTCTTACATTATGTACCTTTTTAATGTTAACACCTTACACCATACCATCCCCAGGAAGAAACCTTACATCACTCATCAATACACATCGTATTGTTATTTGTGGCATTAATGGTGATATCTCCTACCTCAGTCGAATACTTCTGAATTTGCTACTCCCTCGTAACTGTATTTATGCACCATTTTGACTAAAAAATTGTCTCTAAATATAAACTCTCTTTCAAATTACTAGATGCATTTTTTTCTTAAACATGTTCTTAATTAATATTACTAACTTGTTTTGAAATATGAAACGTCAAATTTAATAGATATACAAACAAATGATAATTTAGTAATATTAACACTCAAAATATACACATTAATTGCACTGACAACTTTTCTTGAGAAATGTAAAAAATGTAATGAGTGCTTACATAGAGGTACGGAGGGAGTATTTGCTACTCTTAAGTCCTATAACCAGTGTAACATTTGCATACAAATAATTTTTTTAAAATAATATCATTTTTAGTTTTTAATATGATATGTACATTTCTATAAAATACTACCGTCAGTCTTATTTATTAGAGAAAATCGAGTCAACAAAAGTTTATGTATCTGATTCAAAATTCAGTTCAGATACATCAACTTTGGTTGACCAAACTTTCTCTTATAAATAGGATCGAATAGAGTAATAACGAGTGTCTCTAAAACACTTTTAAAGACCTTAAAAGATAAGTTTTTGAAAATTCATTTATTCAATACTCCCTCCGTCCCAAATTGTATGTCGCTTTAGAGGAAAAAATTTGTCCCAAATTATATGTCGCTATACAATACCAATGCAACATTAATGTTACTTTTCCTATTATAACCCTAACTATTTATTACTCTCTCTTCTTTCAATTCTTTTATTTATCTTTTCCATATTATTTATTAAGGATAATTTTGTAAAACAACTCATAATATCACTTTTTTCACACAATATTAATTGTATTTCTTAATACGTGCGAAATGCCTAAAACGTCATACAATTTGGGACGGAGGGACTAAAATATTTTGAAAAAGTAATTTCTAAATTTGTGATTTTAAGAGAGAATAAGCAGTCAAATTTTTTTAAAGACTACTACCGGTAAGTAATTTTGACCAAATTTTGCATAGAAACTAGAACAGAATTTTGCAAAAAAAGAGAATGCCCACCATACCGCCACGTGGAAAAACAGAGAAGAAAAGAAGAAAATCAAAGAAGAAGCAGTTAATGGCAGTTAGAGCGGTGATGAGTTAGTTAAACGCGGTCACTTATTAACTTAACCATGGTTAGCCTCTCTCCAATTTCATCTTTCTTTTTGCTATTTAAACCCCTCTCCCTCTCATTTCTCTCCCATTTCTCTTTCGCTCCATTTTCTTCTCATCTTCTTCTTCCTTTCTCTCTCACACAACACCAAAACAGAGAAAACGAAAGAAAACAGAGTGAAGCAACAATGGAGTTACGGTTTTCATCACAGTTCGTTTTCACCATTCTCGCTATAACACTTCTTTTTGCTTTCACCAATGCTGTTGATCATAACGAATCAAGGTGATTTTTCGAAGCTTCAAGCTTCTTCATCTCTGTTTCACGTGCTTGAAAAATTCTCATAATTTTCATATATTTTTTTAAGATTTCAGTTTTTATATGATTTTTCATAATTAGAATGTGACTGTGAGAATGTGTTTGTAACATGATGATAGTGTTGTGAATGGAGAAGAGAAGTTGAAGATTCAGAGCTTGAATAATTCATCAATGGCGGAAAGGTTAGTGTTAATTATTGCTTAAACTACTATTACTGTTCTTTTTTACGAGTGCGATTTTTGGAGTATTATGTGACGGTTAAAATCGGAGCGTACACGTGGCATAAAGGTGTAGAGAACCGTTGGATTAGAATTATCTGCATGAGATAGTTCAGAATGGAAATTGAATAAAGTCGCAAACAGTACTATTTGCCGTCGGTCAGATCGGATCTGAAAAATCTGAGCCGTTGATTCTGTTTTAGTACAAGCTTAAATGCTTTGATTGTTAATTTTGTCGTTTAGTGATTATTTAAACGGTGTCGTTTAGTTAATATTGATTTTGTGTATGCATTTTCAGCTTAAGTCATGATGCTATCAACGAGCATGCAGTTGATAATCCAGAGGAGATTGCTTCCATGGTTGATACGTAATAATTCTATCTCTCCTCCTTTAATTTAATTATTTATTAAAATTGAGTTAATTTTGTCTATAAACCTATTTTATCAGACAATGTCAATAATGTTGAACTGAACACTTTTATCCGGATTTGAATCTGGAACGTTAAAGTTGTCTATGTGTGAGTTGCAGATGATATTTATCAGTTTATCTTTATTACATATAAAATAAATTGATTTTGAGTATTTTTTTGGTTTGTTTTTTGAGTGATGTATTATTAGTTATGTGATCTCATTTAATTGATCATGTGCATGGTAGATTAGTTTATAGTATTTTCTTCCTCTGTTTTTGGCTTTTGTGAAGAGGAGTCACATGATCATGAACATTATATCTAGATCAGTAGATTCAGCACAGTCTGACCCACTTGACTTTAGTTTGTATTTGTAGTAAACAAGTTTTAAATAGTAAGAATAATTAAGATTCTTAATGTTGCGAAAAATCACAATTAGGTGTTGTTGATATGGTCCCATAAGCGGTTGCATTGTGGTCACTGTGACAAAAGAGAGAAAACACCATTCATAATTTGTTGAGAATCCTCTTTATGCAATGATATATTAGATGCCAATTTCAAATGTTTTTTATATGGTGAAAGTGGTTAATTATTTGAGTTTTACCAAAAATATCAATGCCACTGTTTCTTTTGTGTTTGCTTGGTTAATTTTGATGAAAAAGTGAGTTGGACAAAATCACCGTATCAAAATCATAGTACTAACTTGAATAAAATTACTGTGTTATTGTGATTTTATCTCACTTACTTTCATATTAGTACTATAGTACATGCATTAGTCTTTCTATTGTTGAGCAGAGTTTACACCAAAATTTATGTATCCTTGATACAAGGATCAGATATGACTGATAGATCCATTTCATTAAAATTATAATTAATGACATTTATAGGAAAATTCCTTTTCAAAATAAATATCACCATGGAAAAACGGCACCGTCAAGAAAGTTAGAAATTGTATGAGTAATTGTATGGGAAGGACCCACCATTTATTACCACACTGCAGTAGCATTTAAAATTCCCTATTTGATGACCTTTATATTCTTTGATGCTTTTCACACTCAGATGCATTTGTACTCCTTTTACTAGAGTCATTTTAAATATTCAAAATACTAATTTAATTCTCCTCTGGTTTTATATAATTAATTAATGTAATGATGCTTCAATTAATTCTTCACGTTCTGAAGTTCCCTTCCATGGTGCTTAATGAATCAATCGCCATGTTCTTTGCATATGGGATCATTTAAATATCCAGAATATTTTATTTGCCAGCTTAACCACATGCTAATGTTCTGAGATCCGACCATTTCGGTCATAATAATTTTTTTGTCTTTTTTATTTGATTTTCCTTATCTGAAAATTGCTTTTTGCAAGTACAAACATTTTATCTTTATGTGCCTAAAATCCAATCTTCATGACTTCAATCACGTTATTTTGTTTTATGTATACTTTTTTTCCTTGTTATTGATAGATTTAGTTTGTTTTATGTATAGTTTGATTTAAACTTCTTCCCTTTCATTTCTTGTATAGTGGTCCCCTCTTAAACACATGTCTTGGCGGAGATTTGGTGAAAGTTACTTTCTCCTATGTTTCTTTGGTTTACGAAATTTATACAATAAATTATAATTATTGGGTCTTTGTTTATTATCACCTTTTCTAATTTTTTTAATATGAGCTACCCTTTCTACTCAATCTAAGCTTAATTATGGCTAGGGGACACATTTCAGTATTCAGGGTAATTGTTTTTGTCATGAACTTCAAGATCCTCATGATGTTCTTAGAATTATGCTAGTTATCCCTTGTTTGTCTTTTTATACCTCCCACATACATTTCTAATTAGACTTTAACTTCATTTCAATCGCAACAAAATCAGTAAATCACTCTCCAGTAGTCAAAAGGGTGATCTAAGAGTAATAATTAAAGACATACAATAAATATTTTCATTAGAAGTATAACTTCTAAAATTTTTAGCAGGTGAAAAACAAAATTGTGTGTTACTGATTACCTTGGGTCTCTTGATCACTTACCTGAAAGAACCAAAAACAGAGTTCATAAACCCAGACTATTAGGAATTCATGCAGTTCTCTGTCCCACATCACCCAACAAGGTGGGGTAAGCCACATGAATGTGCTACCTTTGTAGTTTCTACCAGCCTGTCTACAAGCACAATGCATCTCTGGTTTAACCATAACATTTTCTTGATATATTTTGGCTGGTATAGCAGCTGCTATCTGACACATCTATGAGACCCCCATGAACTTATTAAATGACCAAGATTCAGGAAGTTAATAATTATGAATGATAATAATAACTCATTCACCACCGACACCCCAAAACTAGATCTCCCCTAACTTGGCATTTATTGTAGTAGAGAAAATTGAAATATGATGGATGATGCCAACCCTCGTTGTTCCGTATACACCGTATCATTCTATCCGTATCCTTAATTGTTGACCCACATGACCGACCCACAAGTCTCATCCCTCATCAGACATCAATAATAATTTCACATTGTCTTACATATCAAACTGTTTATCATTGATTACGTTCAAGTTTTAATTCAGTCCTTTAAGACAAACGGGTAATTTAACAGTAGAAGTCAAAGAAATAAAGTAAAATTGTCCCTTAGCTGTATAACTTCTAAAATTATTGGTACAAATTATTAACATTAATGTAATGTGGTGTTTTATGATCATGAAATTCTACCAATGTTGAATTGAATAGAAAATACTTGTTAAATTTTAAACAGGACTATACGCAATCACACGGAGAGAAGGAGTCTGAGTTTTTTCTCATGCGGGAGTGGAAATCCAATGGATGACTGCTGGCGCTGTGACAAGCTTTGGTACCGCCGCCGAAAGCGGTTGGCTGATTGTGCCATTGGTTTTGGTCGAAACGCCATCGGTGGCCGTGATGGAAGGTACTACGTTGTTAATAACCCAAGAGACGACGACCCCGTGAACCCAAGACCTGGCACTCTCCGTCACGCTGTCATTCAAGATAGGCCATTGTGGATTGTGTTCAAGAGAGACATGGTGATCACCCTGAAGCAGGAATTGATCATGAACAGTTTCAAGACCATAGATGGTCGTGGTGCGAATGTTCATATTGCCTTTGGAGCATGCATTACTATTCAATTTATCACCAATGTCATCATCCATGGTGTCCATATCCATGATTGTAAGCCGACTGGGAATGCTATGGTTCGAAGTTCCCCTTCCCATTTTGGATGGAGGACAATGGCTGATGGTGATGGCATTTCCATCTTTGGTTCCAGTCATATTTGGATTGACCACAATTCTCTGTCTAATTGCGCTGATGGTCTTGTTGATGCTATTATGGGATCCACCGCCATTACCGTTTCCAATAACTACTTCACCCACCACAATGAGGTAAACTGAGATTGTCCCTCTCTCAGTGTCTTAACAAACATTAATTATTAATTCTATATACTTTTGTCTTTCTAATACTTTTTTTTACTAATTGAGTTCAAAATTATACAGGTTATGCTATTGGGCCACAGTGACTCATATGTTCGTGACAAGCAGATGCAAGTAACCATTGCATACAACCATTTTGGGGAGGGGCTTATCCAAAGGATGCCAAGGTAACTAGAAGTGATATTTATTTGTTTCCTTTTCCTTTTAAAGGGGATCAAATTTTAGTATTTTTCTTGGGAACTTGTTCTCCTAAGCTGAGCCTTTTTGCCAGCTTAAGGTTTGCCTTGGATCTTCGTATTTGGTACTAGTATTTTCTTTGGGCTCTTGAAAGCCCATTTGGAAACTGACAACATAGGATATGAGAGTTCTACTAAAATTGGGTAAAAATGACAAGTAGACTTCTTTATGTTCCAATATTCCAACTTCCAAGTGTCTCAGAGGGACCTCTGTTCTGCTAAAGAGTGTTATAACTTATAAATATATTGCTTCATTGATTCTCCATCTAGTTCTTGCACTAACAATGGGTTGTTTATGAATATTGCAGATGCAGACACGGGTATTTCCACGTGGTAAACAATGACTATACACACTGGGTGATGTATGCTATTGGAGGCAGTGCTGAGCCCACAATTAACAGCCAAGGCAACAGATACCTTGCCCCTCAGAACCCTTTTGCTAAGGAGGTAACATTCTTACAAGTGTAATGTTGTTAGCTAATGAGATATGTGGATGATAATGTTGACAATGATAAACTTTACTAAATATTGGAAAATTTGATGTGGACAGGTGACAAAGAGGGTGGATACAGGGTCCGGAGTATGGAAGGGTTGGAATTGGAGGTCTGAGGGAGACCTTTTGCTAAATGGAGCTTTTTTCACTCCATCAGGAAGAGGAGCTGCAGCAAGCTATGCTAGAGCCTCAAGTTTAGGGGCCAAATCATCTTCTTTAGTTGGTACTTTAACTGCAGGTGCTGGTGTTATTAAATGTCGCAGGGGTGGCATGTGTTAATACAAAACAGTATCAACAACCAAATGAGTAAAGGGAAAGAACCTAAGCAAACTGAAAAAAAGAAAATTAAAAAAGAAAAGAAAAGGAGAGAAAGAAAAGCATAAAGGAATGGAAGAAAGAAAAGTTTTCATTCTTTTTCCTCTTATTATTGCATTGTTATAGTAGATTTGGATTGGATGAGTATGCACTTGCAGTTGAAGCAACTGTTATTTACACCCATTGTTTATCTTGTCAACAGTTAGATTCTGGGCGTAAAAATTGTACATTTATGAGAACTTTTGTTGTTATTGGATTGATAACAATGATTACTTAGAAGCCATCTCTCACTTTTGGAGATTATTGGTTATTGCAATAGATTTCCCTCTAATTTTCCAAGGGATTCAAATTTATTTTACTCCCTTCCCCTTAGTTTCTTTTTGTCTTCCTATATGTATCCTCTGCTGTATGGTCTTTTGACCCTGTGGCTGTGGAATAGTGTACCCCTCTCGATTGTGTATGTGTGCCATTTATTTAGAAAACACTTGATTTGTCCCAAATGAAATGGGCAATAGGAATGTATTATTGATCAAATAGTTGGTGTTCAAATCAGAATGTATCATCTTATACTCCTTCCTTGTTTATGCTTTTTCTTTTTCTTATGCAAATTATGCTTTTCCATTTATGTGTGGATAAGATGATATCAAATTACTTATACTTTTTTAATTTGCCTTCGAACACCGCAATGGCCAAGAAACAATAGCTTTAATCCTTCGAACCTACCAAACCAATCAAACATGAAACACCAATCTTCCAATGATATAAGTTTCTTAGCCATTTTGAAGCTCTAATGGTGTTATAATGATAAGTAATTTTCCTTTGCTTGGCCATATCGCATATATCACAAAAAAATCCAAGCAAAAGTAAGTAATAACAAGATATATCTTATTTACGGTTTCTAAACGAGCTAATGAGGCACATCCAAAACAAAAATTCCATAGAGTAGAATCAGGAATAGAAAGCAGATTCCAACTAGTTATGCATATAGTAGCAGGCTTATTTAGAAGTCCATTTTAAGTTGTACATGGAGCAGCATGGTTATTTACATCCCTACCATCTTCCAAGTAGTAAAGCACATTGTGTAATCTGCCGAAACCAATCATCTTCAATTCCTTTGCTATCTTGTCTATGGATATCAAATTGACATTAAAAATTGGCAAGTATAACACATCATGTAGAACTATGGAGCTAATGATATGCACAATTCCAACAATTTCTGCTATTGCATAATTACCATTAGGCAACTTAACTTGTGTTCCTTTAATTCTTTTAAAAGAATAAAACACATCCATATAAAAACATGTGATATGTTGCCCCATTATCAAGTGTTCATATATCAAGATTACTATTTTTTTTTTGAATCAGCTTATTTATTAAATCACCAGCAATTATACAAGTACAAAGTGGTGAAGAAGAACATATACAGAGGGCCCTAAACCGGTAACCCGAAAACAAAACAGCAAAAAAACACCTGCTGCAGAGCCCACAAACAGCACCTGTCATGAAGACAGATCCGAAGCAGTGGCTGCAGCACCCGGCACCAAACCAAACAGTCCCTAAAACCTCTCAAACTGCCCCAAAACTAACGCAACAAGCACGCCTTGGGGTTCCAACACCACTCGAAAAAGAGGCAAGGAGGATTCCTTAATCTAGATAAAGCCCAACGCCAAGAGAGGACCTTAATATCCTCGACCAAATCACCCGGTTCATTAATAAGATTATTGTTGGAACACTAGTTGAATCTAGTGAGAAATTGGATAAGGAAAAACACAAGGTAAGAACTAGTGTGTGTGTGACTTAAAAATGTCCCACATCGGTGAGCCACACCAACTAGTAAGTGTTTATATAAGGGTAGAGTGACCTCCAAGGGTGTGCCCTTGGGGTACCCACTTTTGTGAACGGGTGAGCGCTTACAAAAACATATATATCACGCGCGCGGCGACGCCGCCGTCCGTTCGACCGGCCGGGCTGCTACACGTTCTAATCCGAAACTCAAAAACGTGTCCAGATTTTTCTGGATATATCCAATCAAGTAACAAAAAACGTGGTCGCTTAAGGATTAAGTCAGATTAATCCCCAAGTCACTCGTTTTCTGTTACTAACTCTCCCTATAAAAGGAGAATTCGCCCCACTCATTCAACACACCGAAATTCACAATTGAGACTTCCTGTGCTTTTTCCTCTCTTCTCCCTCCGACTTGTGTTGACGAGTTATTCTTCTCCTTCTACTCCTTTCTATCCCATTCGGTTTCGAATAGAGCGGTTACGTACCGTATTTGAGTGGTCTTAATCGAACGATTGAACCATATACTAGAGGTGTATATCTCGAGCGAATACACACGGTGCAGTGTGTAATCGTAACAGTGATCTGGGCTGTTTTATCCTGGAGACGGCGTGGTTGTTAGTCTACCTTGCACAAACTTGGGTAGTGCCGCGAAACGTCTTAAAGAAAGCGACCTGGTCGTGACTCACCCCGGTAATTCTTTTGGTAGTACTGATTTTTGAAAACCCGAAAACAACAATTTTAAGACGTTTCTGAAAAACAATATGACTACCAACGAAATTACCGCGTCTGGAACAACAATCGATTTCAACAAACCTTTTAAGTTTCACGGCAGTCACTTCAAGCGTTGGCAAACAAAGATGCTGTTTTTCTTAACTACGAAAAAGGTTGCCAACGTCCTGAAGGAGGACATACCTGTGATACCAGTGCTTTCGATTCCTACGGCATCGACTAGCAGTGGTGCGACAGCCATGGATACAGATGCTTCTGATCCTACTAGAAAGGCTGAGTTGGAAAGGCTTGTTGCTGAACATGCTGAAAAGGTGAAACAGGCTAACATAGAAATACTCCTCTGGCAAGAAAATGATTACCTGTGCAAAAATTTCATTCTGAATGGTCTGTCGGATAATCTGTACGATCTGTACCTCATCCATGAGACGGCCAAGAACGTTTGGGATGCTCTTCAGAATAAATACAACACTGAAGAGGCTGGCTCGAAAAAATTTG
>Ga0315914_1007441_pt1 | contig 15165 bp, 4 predicted proteins | sample MpolenodulesMG_FD_203920 | JGI IMG/M metagenome (GOLD analysis project Ga0315914, IMG submission 203920) | Medicago polymorpha root nodule microbial communities from Los Angeles, California, United States - elongated nodules | ecosystem: Host-associated > Plants > Roots > Nodule | place: USA... | reverse complement strand
CTTTTGCTCCAAGACTGTTTCTTCAGATATTTGTTCCTGAAATATATTTATTTGCAATTGAAGTAAAATAGCTCAAAAAGGAAATAATATTTAAATAAAACTAAATCAAATCTAGATATAATAAACTTAAATAACATATTAAAAATACTAATTTATCGACTCATCAGGTTTAAAATAAACTCTTAAGGAATGATATGGAAAATTTGACATTCTAATGTTATCGAATGAGTATAAAGTGAATGAAAGTGAAAAATATATTTACAACAAATATGGAAATAATATTTGCACAATCATATGTCTTTAGATAGACAACTTGCTCATATTTGGTTTAAAGATTCATGTTATGAATTATGTGAAATCATTGTTTATCAATAACATTGATAAGAAAGACCTAGACAAAGTTGAAGTAATTTTTGGTTTTCAAGATTACTAGATTAGAAAAGAGAACTTTTCTAACGAATCTCACAAGGTTGAGAATATCTTAAGGAAATATAATTATTTGACTGTAAACTTTCAAGCACACCTTATGATCCAAGTGTAAAACTTTTCAAGAACACTTGAGATGGTGTTAGACAAATAGAATATATGAGCATCATTGACAACCTTTAGGTATGCCATTAAATGCATTAGACTCGACGTTGGCCATGTTGTGAGACTTTTGTTCAAGTTTATTAGTAGACGGATAAGAAGCATTGCCATGCTATTGAAAGAGTCGTGAGCTGCCTTAAGAAGATTATGACTCTAGGATTACATTATGAGAAGTATCCTATTGTACTTGAATGGTACAAGATACAAATCAGAAGTATAATATTGTACATGAATGGTACAAGATACAAAATTGAACATCCTTCAGATGAGTCTTAAAGCGACCAGTGACTGCATATTGAGCATCACTGGAGGAGTTATTTGTTGAAACAAATGATATTGACTCAGTCCACTGTGGAATGAATATGAGATGAGAACACTAGAGAAAACTAGTGAAGAAGCAAGTTGATAAGATCCTTGCTAGTTGAGAACCATTAGTGGGTAAAACTGTTTCCATAAGTGTTAGTTTATTGTGATAGTACTGCAACTATTACAAAAAAATGAGAATCGTTACTACAATGGCAAGAGACGTTTATTAAGTCATGAACACATAAAGAATTAGAGAGCTAGCTACTCTCAAAAGGAACGGTTTAAAGTATATCATGTACGTGCTGATAGTTAATCCTTTGACGAAAGGAATTACTATAACGAAAGTCCTAAACACATTCAATAGGATGAGACTAATGCCCAAAGGTCATAAGTGATGGTAACCCGACCTACATGATTGGAGATACCAAGAAATAGGTTCAATGGGTAATAACAAGTCATGAGTGATAGAACATGCTATGAGAAGACTAAGAAAGCATGATTCTTGTAGCGACAGGAGGATGAGATAATAGAAACTCTTAATGAGATCTATACTCTATGTGGATTGGAGTACATAGCTACATGAATACTCTTGATAGACTCACCTATACGAATGTGGAACGTAGGTCGGTTCCTATGGAATTTAGGGCAGAATACCTAGAGCGTTCGTTAAAACTCGGATAGACGTGCAGGGCCATAAGCGCACGGTCTTTTAGAATACACCTTAGAAAAGTTTGTGTGTGGATTCTATGTTTGAGATAGAGTTCAATGTTGTAAGCAACTCTTGTTAAAAAGGAATATTGTCCGCTATGCAAAGGTTCAAATTGTAGGCGACACCTTTGTTTACTAGCAAATCTTATGGAGGCGTTTTTTATGTTATTTCTGAAACCATTTTTTAAATTCAAGTGGAGGATTGTTGGAACATGTGTGGAAATTGATTACTAAACACAAATTCCCATGTTGGGTAGAACTAGTGTTGTGTGAATTGATAAAAGTGGAAGTCCCATGTTGGATGGAACACACATTAGTAGTGTTTATAGTGGGGGTGTACCTCTAATAGGGGTACATAATTATGTGAACGAAATAAGCACTAGAGAAAAAAATTTATACTGATATATATTTTATTATTTTGAAATGATAAATTAAATAATTAATTTAATGATTATTATAAAGTGCTTTCTTAGTCCCCAAGTTTTGCTAAAATATTTTGGAACGCAATCTAGAATATTTTTGGTATTCAATTGAGATATTTTTGTACTAAGATTTCTTTATCTAAAAAAATGAATTTCCAAAAATTCTCTCTCTTTCAAAATGCTCCTTGTAACCGTTTTTTTTCCGGCAACATAATTTCTCTTCGGCCAAGCCGTTTTATGTTATTAATATGGATGTCGTGAGTTTGTTCACAGATTTATCCTTTTTATTTTTAGCGAATTTGTATTGCATCGATGTACCCTATCAATTTGAATGAATGAATTTCATTTGTTTTGTGTCAAAAAAAAAATCCTTAACTTGTGTCTTAAGGCACATGTTAACATCACCCAAAAAACAAATAAAAAATTTCACAACATAGATCCTTAAGTTATGATTTCACATTAAAAACATTTTTCAAAAATATTTGATCCATACCTTTGAAAAGGAAACACCCTAATTGAATTCAATTGAATAAACCTTCCTAGTGCTTTTTTTTTTTTTTTGTTGAAAAACCTTCCTAGTGCTTGTTTACTCCGTAGATGAATTTTTGTCACAAATGGATAATAAACGAAAGCCCCTTAAAAAAATGGTGAAACAAAAGCAGCTTGGTGACACATATTTTATGGAGTTCTTAGAAAGACATGAAGTAAGAGACGATGGAGTTTATGAGTGTTCAAGGGAATCATCTTTGATTGATTTATGGAGTTTTAAGTTTTCATGCACTATTCTTTAAAAAAAAATAAAAAATCCATGCACCATGATTAGTGGCAAATATCAGGAACTTGATATATAGAAAATTTTAAACCAATAGATTGATTACATCAAATGGTTAAGATTCATTTTAAATATTTAAATTTACATCCGTGATCCTAACTCAAATAAAATAAATTAAATTAAATTAATGGTCATTAGTAAAAAATTCAGCCCAAAAGAGTCTTTTTCTTTTATATATGGTTATAAATATATTGATCTATTTAACTTTTGTTTTTCATATACCAGAGGAACTAAAGAGCCTATGAATTAGGTATGCGCTTCTTGCTCTTGGTCGCTTTTTTTTCTTTTTTTTCACAAATTTTTCTCCAAGTCGTTGATTTTGCACATATAGTTGTTGTCTATAAAATAGTTGTTTTTCATACACCATGTACTTATTTTATTTATATATTTAGCCCTTGTTTTCATGCCACCAGTATTGATATAGCATAATAACTATGCCATTACCTTAGAATTATATGGTTGAAAATTCACTCTTCAACTTTGATGACCTAGATTCGATACTCTGGCACACCAGAAATACAAAAGATATTGCATAGCAGTGCAAAATAATTAAGGTTACTGTGGTTTTGTTTTCGCATTTAAAGCTATATAATCACAATAGCCATCAATCTTGGCACACTAACGATGACTTGACGGTAGCATCTCTTGCAAATAGGTTAGGGATAAAGGTTATATGGGAATAAACCTAATTAGCCTGTATGGTAGTAAGGTTGGGGTGCTAGATGAGGGGATGTTTTGAGACGTGTTTATGAGCTGATACGCAGGCCTGTGCTGCTGCCTGCGTTTTTTGGCACTTGCAGAGGCTGGGTTTGGACAAGCACGAGCTGTTGCTGTTATGAGCAGCTGCTGTCATGTGCTGTTATCTGCGGGTGTTGCTGCTGTTGCTGTTGGACTGATTTTTCTTTTGCTGTAGTGCTTTTTCTGCTGTTTTTTTTTTCCGCCTGTTGGCCTTGCTTTGCTGGTGTTGGCTTTGCTTTTGTACTTGCTCCCTTGCCCTTTTAGGTACTGCTTGTGCCGGTTCGTTATCTATATATGCTGATTTTTTTTAAAAAAAGCAATTAAAAACTAAATCTCTTCAGCCCTATACTTAGAACAAAATAAAAAACAGCAACATTAACATTTTAGGTCTAAAAAATATATGCCTTCAATCTGTGATTTTATATTTTTGATTTTTATAAAAATGGACCATTAAATAACTTTCTTTTTCGCGGTGAAGATTAATTATATGAAGATTGACTCGATTGATAATGAGTTAACTGATATCCTTAGGAGTGTGGGTTCAACTTCGACTACCAGTGTTACCACCTCTTTAGTGAACGATTGTAAGTATCTGGATTAATTAGCGTTGAACCTTTAGGCTTCCCTGGCGTTGGTGTGTGCCTGAAGCCTACGTATACCTCAGACTAAACTTTCTTCTACCAAAAAATAAAATAATTACTTTATTTTGGGACAAAATTGAGTTCTTATAATGGTCTAATAGTACTAAGATACAGAGAGAGAAACATTTATGCTATATGGAGAGAGAAATAATTATTTTCGGATACTGATATGGTTGAGGAGATAATTATTCATACTATAGGTCCCCGGGTGATTTTTTAAAGAGGTAACTGGTGGTGCAATTGTTCTGTTCAGATTTACTTGTTTGCGACGTTTGTTTGGTGTAACTGTTGTTGCTGCTAGCCTTTGTGTGTCTTGTGCATTGCTTGCTTTAATAAAATTTTGCTGATTCAAAAAAAAGATGTTGTCCTTTTTTATTTTGTTTTGGTAATCTTACAAATATTAGAAAAGCATAACCCTAATTACTGATTACATTTATGTGTTTTTTTAGACAACTCTTTATGAACCTATGATCTTGCCTCTGATGCAGTAAAAATGGACGGTGCTGATGAGGTCGCGGTAGCTCCTGTGGGTCCACCGTCTCCCTTGGAGTGGAAATTCTCTCAGGTTCTCAGTGAACGTGTGGCTGGTGTGGAGGTTCAGAGAGTGGACATAATTTCTGCTATTGAATTTGACAAGTCTGGTGATCATCTTGCTACTGGTGATTGTGGTGGTCGAGTGGTAATCTTTGAGAGGACAAGCACAAAAGATTATGGCGAATTCCATTACAAAACTGAGTTTCAGAGTCACGTTCCTGAGTATGACTACCTTGAGAGTTTGAAGATAGAAGAGAAAATCAAGAAAATCAGATGGTGCCAAACAACTAACGGGGCCCTTTTCCTTCTTTCTACAAACGATAAAACCATCAAATTTTGGAAGGTACATGAAAAGAAGGTCAAGAAAATTGCTGAGATGAATGTTGACAATTACAAATCAATGGGAGGCATACCATCACTAAGATTACCCGTGGTAGTAAGTAGCCATGAAACCAGCTTGGTGGCTCGATGTCGTAGAGTTTATGCCCGTGCACACGATTATCATATCAATTCTATTTCAAATAACAGCGATGGCGAAACTTTCATATCCGCTGATGCTTTACGAATAAATCTTTGGAACCTGGAAATAAGTAAACCAAGTTTCAATATTGTTGATGCAAAGCCTGCCAATATGGATGATGATCTGCCAGAGGTTATAACATCAGCAGAATTCCACCCTACACATTGTAATACGTTGGCAAATAGCAGTTCAAAGGGTTCAATCCGTCTAATTGACTTGCGGCAATCAGCATTATGCGATTCGCATGTCAAACTATTTGGGGCCCCAAGATCCAGATCATTATTCAAAGAAATAATTGCTTCTATATCTGACATAAAATTTGGGAAGGATGGGAGATACATATTGAGCCGCGATTACATGACTTTAAAGTTATGGGACATTAATATGGATTCAGGTCCCGTTGCAACTTATCAGGTTCATAAGTATCTAAAGCCTAAGCTTAAGGAATATTTATATCAAAACGAATCGATACTTGATAAGTTTGAGTGTTGTCAGAGTGGTGACGGATTGCGGGTAGCAACTGGTTCTTACAACAATTTATTCCGAGTATTTGGCTGTGCTCCCGGAAGTACCGAAGCTACAACTTTAGAAGCCAGTAAAATTCCAACGGAACCACGAGTTCCGAACCCTTCAAGGCTGTCTAGATCACTGGGAAACAGTATAGCACGAGTTGTTGGACGAGGTCAGTTTTCTTTCATTTTCTGTTGTCCAATTTAAGCAAAATCTCATCATATTTGTTTCTTACTATAAATTTAATTTTCATAAACAGGAGCAGAATATGCCGGGGTTGATGCAAATGGGAATTCGTTTGATTTCACGAAAAAGTTATTGCACTTAGCATGGCATCCATCAGAAAATTCAATTGCCTGTGCTGCTGCAAATAGGTTGTACATGTACAATGCAAAAGAGAGAGATGATTGAAGATGACATACATGCGTTTTGATTTTGTTATTTTTAGCACTGACATCTCTTAGATGGAGCAGTTAAAACCTCTTGTATGTTATTTTTTCGTTGATTATTTTTGTGTTGGAATTCTATCTGACATGTTTCAAAAGTCTTATTTTTGTCTATGATTCTTGTTTTTGTCTATGATTTAAGCATATTTTGTGAATTCATATTCAACCAAGTTTCTATCAGTGCATTCACAATTCAAAATTATAAAGGTGCTTATAAGCTTAAAGGTGAATTCTTCTTGTGGAGTATTCACGAGGATTGAGGAGTGAAAAAGGGTGATTCTTGTTAGGATTTGCCTCAAAGATTGGTGATTATTTTGTGCTTGATGATGTTCAGAAATATTAGTGTTACTTAGAATCTTAAATGATAACACCTTTTGTTTATTTAATATTAAAAAAACAGAGATTTTTTTCGGTAAAATTGACTTATTCGTTACTTTAGAGGTTGTGTTTAATAGACGAGGAGGTATCCCCGGCGGAGGAAGTAATGTTTGGGTTCCTTTGGAGGAGTCCAGCTCCGTCCAAGGTAGTGGCTCCTAAATAGAATTCCTACGCGTGTGAATCTTGCAAAGCAAAGAATATTGGTAGATGATGATTCGACCAGCTGTGTTTTTTGTGGTGGCAGTGAGGAGAAGGCAATCCATTTATTTTTACACTGTGATGTGATTTCCATGATTTGGCGCAAGGTTTTGGATTGGTTGAATCTAAATTTTATCACACTACCAAATCTGTTCGTCATTTAGATGGCTGGATAAATACTTCGTCAAATAAGAAAATTAGGAGTGGATTGTGGTTAATTTGGCATGCCATAATTTGGTCGATTTGGATGGAGAGAAATGAGATAATCTTTGATAATTGTGCGAAAGATGTTGGCGAAATTGTGGAATATGAAGTTCGTATCTTGGCATTGGAGCTTAACTCGGTTGAAGATTGCTGTTTCTGTTTCTGTCTGGTGCGGTCTGTTTGCATTGAGTGGCAGCTTGAGCTGGTTTGGAGTTAGTAAAATTCTTTGGCTGTTCAAAAAAAAAAAAGGCTAATTTATATAAATTTGTGCATAATAAAAAAAAACTAGAGGCTGATGATTTTATTGAATTTTAAATTGGGAGGCAAGTACTTTCAATGCTTTAACCAAGTTTTTTTTTTCTTTTTTTGTGTGGATGACAATGCCAAAACCATTTTCTTAGTAATACTGGGGGATATGTTATGATTTTTAGATTTTGAAAACATTTTACACCTTGTGGATTCCACTTGCATGGCTTTGATATGTTAATATTGCGCATTTACTCATTGAGCTAACTTTTGGGGTTGAAGTTCCTTTAGTTTTTCAGCATCAACTCTTACTTATATTTGAATAACTTTAAATTTCATACGTTCATTTAACACATTATTTTCTATCACATCACTCTTTCTATCTCTCTCTTTCAAGGTGTAGATGAGTTTTACGTTTCTACCGATCTCTTTCCTTTAAACATTGCAGGTACCGTTGAAATCACAAAAAGCGGTTCCTTCATTTAAACGTTTCTTAGAAAGTTTGTGTTTGTTTCTTTTTGAGTTTATGAAAATGTAAAATGAAGAAATCATTAGTACATGCAAATTATGTGAACTCTTGTGTGGTGTTTACATGAGATCATTCATTCATGAAGCGTTAGACCGTACGCCCTCTGCAGTTAGACATAGTTGTTACAAACTCTAGTTTAAGGCTTGTAAATCAAATTTAATGACTTGTCTATGATTTAAGACTATAAATAGGCCTCATATTAGACTTGAAAGGCAACTTGAAATATTTGTGAACTTGCTCTACATTGACATCAAAGTCTTACATTGTTCTAAGTTTATTTGTTCTTATTTTTTTTCTTCTGCACTTTACATTTTCTTGTTCTTTACTTCTCTGCACTTTACTTTTTGTTTATTTACTTTCATGCTTTTACATTTCATGTCTTTATATTTTAATCCCTTGTCTACTATGATCTTTAGTGAGCTGACCTTTCTAGGCTTAGGGTGGTTGAACTAATCTAATGATTGAATCATATTCAACCTAAGTATAGAATATATTTTAATTAGATTCATTATCTAATCTAATCTCATCATTTTTAAGTTTTATAACAAATATCAAACAAAGGACCGAAAAGTGAAGTTTGATATTGTTATATATCATATCTCAAATATCAAATGAAGGACCGAAAGGTGAAGTTTGATATTGGATCGAATGAGATTAGGCAAGATAAACAAAAGATGAGAATAAATTTATGAGTCTTGGGATAATAAGGCTGCACTTAAGGGGTCTCAATGATAATCAACCATGAGAATAGGCTTGATTATAATTGAGATGCATTTATGTATTCTAAAAGGAAACATAAAATATCAAAGAACACCTTGTCCTTAGAATTGAATTTAGCATAAAATAGATAAAAAGATAGGTAATGTCTAGAATTTAACATTATGATGAAAACAACAATCTCAAGACGCTTTTAATCTAAAATTTAAATCGTTTTATTAGTGTTTGAGTTTGTTTTATTTAATATTATTTCCCTTTTAGAGCTATTTTACTTCAATTGCAAGTTATTATATTTCAGGAACAAATATTCAAAAGATTTAGTCTTGGAGCAAAAGAAAGGAGAATTGGAGCTGATTTGTGCCAAAAATATGAAGATCTCATACAAAAATATCTCGTGCAAAAAATTAGAAGATCTTGTACCAGAATCTTATTGCCCTTTTGCTGCTTTTGCTTCTTTGACAAGCTGCCTATTTTAGTATTTATGACCTAGAGCCCATGGTTTCTTGTGCAACACTTTAGTGATTTAATTCTTGGGGCTCAAGTCAATGTTAGACTATAAATAGAGCAGCCATCTAGTTTGTAAAACCATATTTTGTTCTTGGAATAAAAGTTCACCTTTATTTTATTGTTATTTATGTTCTTCTTCTTCTTTTTCTCCTCTTCTATGTCTACAATGAACGTGAGTGATTAGACTCTTCTTGTCTTGGGATTGTTGGATAAGTCTAATGACGTAATCTTAATCAAACCAAGCCATAAACCCTAATTTTATATAAATCTACTTTCTAATCTAATTTCACCGTTTTTATAATGAATTAACAAATACCAAACTCATAAAGCGACAACGGAGGGTTATTGTTTGTTAATTCATCATCACAAATATCAATTCATAAAGCGACAAAGGAGTTTTGATATTGGAACAAGTGAAATTAAACAAGGATTGCGAAACATGAGAATAGTCTAGCAAACCTTGAGACAAATAAAGTTTCGTTCTTCAAGGATTCTAATAGCAATCAACCATGAGAATAGACGTGGTTGCTAGAGGAACACACTCAATGATTTCGAGAGAAACTTTGATATGCTTAAGTGAAACTTGTCTTTAGAAAGTGGGTCCAATATAAAGTTTAGGTTTAGGGTTTGGTTTGTGAAGGTTTTGTCATCAAGATGAACCAATAATCCAAAGACACCTTTTATTATTATTGTTATTTTCTTTCAATTAAAAATCCAAACTTTTTAACCTTTGAAACTTTCATCTAAAAATTCCAAGGCACCTTTTATTATTATTGTTATTTTATTCCAATTAAAAATCCAAACTTTTTAATCTTTGAAACTTTCATCTAATCATTATTAAAAGTTAATTGAATTCATAACTCCCTATCGGAACGATACTCTTTTTACTACTTCAGTAGAACCGTACACTTTGCGATTTTACTCATCAACGATCAAACTCAAAGTAACCTCTTAGAGGTCCATTCCGTGACACTCATCTTATATGAAGGACTTCGATATAATAACTTATACAGCTGATTCTGCATAATACATGTTGTGTTCTCTTAATCTTTTGAATTTTCAAAGGGGCTTGCAAATCACTACATTCACTGCACTACCTAAACATGCAACTTCTGGGTGAATGCTTGAGCGTTGTTGTTTAACAAGTTTGACCTTATCGAATTTCAGAGGTAAGACAATTGTTGTAATTGGGAGGTGCATTCCCTACCTAATCACGATCTTCTGGCAGAATCAAATTGTTGAGAATATCTTCAAGCGATCTCAACAACGTGACAAACATATCGATCCACGAGAACATGTTGTGCTGCCAAAAAATCGAGAACATGCTCCCCACTTCGTCGTCGTTCTTTAATTCTAGCCGACTGAACGTTATCCTCCCGTCGCCCAACGTTGGACGTTCATACCAAATGTATTCTACCCTTCTTGTGTCTCCGGGGTTAAGTCCTTGGTTTATTTCATCCAGCTGATCCTTGAGACCTTTTAACATGACATTAATGTACCGAACCTTGAACATCTGAGGATTTCCATCGTTGAAGTGTATGCTAACACTGAACAAATCGGCCATTGTTTCAAACCTACACCATAAAAAATTACACAATCAATGAAAAACTCATTCAAACATTTCATCAAACACTTGGAGTTCAAATTATACATAAACCCTAAAACTCATAACTACAACATAAACATGGAAACATCTAAACAATTAAGCAATATAAGTCATTTACATTTAACATTGTATCGTTTCTTGCCAAGAAAATCAAAATTTAAACAAAATCCTAAAACTAAAAAAAATCTAATTTAAGAGAAAAAAATCTAACATAAACATGCAAACATCGTAACAATTAAGCAATATATGTCTTTATCATGAAACATTATATCATTTCTTACATAAAAAATCAAAATTTAAACAAAACTCGGAAACTAAAAAAAATCCAATTTAAGTGAAAAAAATCTAACGTACCAACATAAAATGGTTAATGGTGTATGATTATGAAAACTTACTTGTTATTGAAGTGTTGATTGATTTGAAGTTGAAGGAATTTCGGATTTGGGTGATTTGAGAGAGGTTTGAGGATTTTAGATGGGAAATGAGGAAATGAGGTTCTGCCTGGCCTTAAAACAGCACGCAGCGTGAGTTAACTCACGCAAATTTAACACTAGTGTGAGTTAACTCACGCAAGGTCATTTTGGTCTTTTCAATTGGGAGCGAGCAAAAAGTGTTGGGTAAAGAGCAAAATTCATTCCCCAAAGTTACTACTCCCTTTAACCGTTAAAATAACGAATCATCACCGTTATATCAGTAGATAACTTTACCATAATCTAAGAAAATATTTTTTCACTTTACTATCACGAAAGGTTGACAAAGTAATGAAAATTACTTAAATACTATTCAATTCTTCTAATTATTAAATTTATTATATGACCTCCTTTCTAGGAGTATTAAAGGGTCAAATAAAATACCCTGATATACTAAGAGGCATTTAGTAATGATAATAATTTTATGAAGGGTTTTAGAATTTCACAAAATGCTCAAATTATTTAACTATTTTTATGGTAGCATGAACTTTATACACTATAAAGAGATCAAATCATATCCTATTTTTTAGATGCAAAGAGGGAAAAATATGACAAAAACTCTGAAGTTTATTTATGCTATAATTCTCTTACTTTCAATCTTTCTTATCAAAATAGTATCTGGTTCTACTTTTCGTGAATGTGTATCAGATAAAGATTGTCCAATAATGCCACGCTGTAATATTAGGTGTCGTAAAGGCCTATGTATACTAGTTGGAAAAACATTTTGAGATGCATGTTTCCTTGCTCTAGCAAAAGAATTATACAACAGTTGTTTGTTATAATAATTGTATACTTTGTAGTAGAAAAATAATGGTACAATATTCGATCAATTATCATTTAGTTTTTGTTCATACAAAGCATAATTGAATTTTTTTCCCTTAATTCATGAACTTTGAATTTATGATTATGTACTCTAATACTCTCTCCGTATTTTATTATTAGTCACTTAGATAAAAGGTTTCGGTTCTATTATAAGTCGTTTTACAATTCAAATGCATCATTAAACTTTTTTTCTTCTATCATACTCTTTACAGTTTATTACTCTCTCTTCTTTCAATTCTTTTAATATATTTTTACCATATTGATGACATGCCATCTTATGTTATTGTTAGCATGTTTTTTAGTTATTTTCAGTAGGTTCTTCATCTAGAATATAGGACTATTAGAGCAATTTCTTATGATTTTGGGACATTTGTAATGTTTTCTATATTTGAGTCATGTAATTCTACTTTTCCCAAAAGATAGCAAATATAGGGTGTTTTGATGTAATACTTGATGAAATCATGCAAATCGGTAAAGCAAGACATGTAAAGACTTGTGAAGACTTTGGAAAGATCATGAACGAACATTCAAGAGGCCTCAGATATCATTACCAAAAGAGGAATATTGTTCCCAAGTCCCAAGACATCTTACATGGAAGCAAACACCCCAAAGGACGAAGAAACGAGCATTTACGAACAGGAAAACACACTGGGGCGCCCCGAGCATTGCCATGACCTCCGAGCATGGGAGAGGTGACCCGAGCATGTTGAAAAATGTGTCCCGAGCATGCAGAAAATGCACTTGGACGCCTAGCATGTGCCCCGAGCATGGGGAAATCATGCCAGAACTACTTTTTGCTACAAGTGGAAACTCTCCCTGTAAATAGCACCCCTCTCATTCATAATTTCTCATTCAGAACGAAGTGGTTCAAGAGGAAGGCAAACACTAGGAGCTTCCATAGAGGAGTTTATCTCCTTACTCCAAGTCTTTTAAGTATGTTTTATTTCTTTTATAATTTTTCTTTAGTTATCATGAGTAATTAAATCTTAACATAGCTGCAAGCTGTGGCATAGATTTTTCCATGTCATTCATGAGGAAATTCATGACAAAGTGGCTAAAGCTTTCTGGAAATGATTGCAAGAGCAAGTTCCCGCTCAAGGGGTAACCCAATCTCTCGAGGTTCTCAACATACCCAATCATCTTGAGTACAAAAGGTCCTATTAGACTTCCTTCTGTCAACTTAGTTTGGAAAAGGGACTTGGAGACATCAAACCTCCCATGCTTAGCCTGCTCTTGGTAAGGAGTCTTAAGTTGTTCGATCAAATTGAACACATCCATGCTATCATGCTCCTTTTGCAGCTTAGAGGACATGGTTGCAAGCATGATGCAAGAAACTTCCACGACATCATTGAGATGCTTACTATTACTATAAGCATCACTCTTCAGGAAGAGGCTCATCAAACACATACAACTTCTTTTCATGTTTGAGGACAATCCACAAGTTTCAGTGCCAGCCTAAAAAGTTTGATTCAGATAGTTTTACCTTCTCAAGGATTGATCGCAAAGCGTTGTTTGATGTGTAAGATGCCATCTAAAATTTTAAAATATATAAAGTAAGTATCATGAAAATTAACATATTTAACTTGGCCTTTAATTAAATACGCTCCCACTATTTTATTCAAAATCAAATGACCTTCAAGCATCTGATTCGGAAAATCCCGTTGGAAGATTATCTAGCGGGTTGAAATCCTTATTTGACCTTGTTTTGAGACAGCGAAGGCCGATCCCCAAAACCTTAGTGTTTTAGGTAGGAACATTTCCAATTGTATCTTATACAACTTTCAAATAAATTCGCGAATAACTCTTACTCTAATCTATCATATAGACATTTCCCAATTATTGTTTCTAAATTTATTCTAATCTTATTAAAATTAATTTAGTTAAGTTAAACACAAAAGAGTAACAATCAGTAAATGAAACTACCGCACCACAACATACTAGTATAGAACATGTTCTTCACATAGGCAAACCCACACATTTCAATTTTAGTCTTGAAAGGTGTTATCCTTTTGGAAAGCATTGAACTTAATATATTAATTAAAAGGATTTTGATTTAGTTTGATCTCACCTAACCATGGCTTATATATCATATATATTCGCACTCAAATCATTCAAGCATGGATAACAATTATACAAAATAAAAGTGGCATGATTCTGGCCTCCTAACTCTATGACTCACTCAAGCTAATGAGAGAATCTAATCTAATCTTAGAAATGACCTTGCTTCTCCAAGATAGACTTCCAAGACTATTCTAACGTCATGAATCCTATTACCTCCTTGTATTCTAATTACATTACATATAAGCGAAACTAATATTACATATAAGTGAGTGGATGAGAAGAGAATGTACATATAGAAATCAAGCGAGAGGCATGACAAGCAGACCGTATTTCAAAATCTCACCAAATTAAAATAATAAGAAGAAGCTATAATCATTCACAAAATAATAACAAACACACTTTTATTATTATTATTATTATTATTAACACCTCATAATCAAATAAAGAAATTAAAATACGGAAATTAATCACACTACGCAGAGTTAGCCGGGGGTTCCACTGCCCGATCAGTGGATGAGTTTCGCATCAACATTTGATACGTTTTAGAGAACCATAACCGTAATTTTGCAAACCCTATTCATAACGACACAACACTTGCGCCGTTACGAATCCTATTGCAACAACATAATCACACCAAATAAAGTTCTCTAATTGTTTATTCAACATGAAGATCGAGTTTAGAATGCTTCACCAGAATTGGTTCTGAAGCTTTAAACATCAATCATTCAATATGAACAAATATCATTTGACTTAATTAGTGTATGATCAAAACTAGAATATCACATATACTGTTGTCGCACAAAATTTATATATATATGATCGAACAACATGCTTCAGTTGATATGGATAATCGATTTATTGATGCTTCACCCAATAAAGATTTCGAAGCTTCAAACAAATTGATAATCCATGCACAGAAACATGATGCGATGCCAATTATAATTTTTGTTTAGGCTAAATTACACTACGGGTCTTTTAAGTTTGAGGTTTGTAACAAATTGTTCCTTTAAGATATTTTGATCACACATAAGTCCTTTAAGTTTGAGGTTTGTAACAGATTAGTCCCTTAAGTTATTTTGGTCACACATAAGTCCTTTAAGTTTTTAAACGTTTTAGTCCTTCGAACACATCATCGTTTTTGTAATGTTTTGTTATCAAAATGACTAAATTGAAAATGTTTAC
>Ga0315914_1007440_pt1 | contig 15166 bp, 5 predicted proteins | sample MpolenodulesMG_FD_203920 | JGI IMG/M metagenome (GOLD analysis project Ga0315914, IMG submission 203920) | Medicago polymorpha root nodule microbial communities from Los Angeles, California, United States - elongated nodules | ecosystem: Host-associated > Plants > Roots > Nodule | place: USA... | reverse complement strand
CTTCCATCTCATTAGCCAAAAATTTCTTACAAGGAGGGCCAAGATGAATTTGTTGTCCCTAGTTATATCCAACACTCTTACTGCATCATGATATGTTTTTCTTGTTTGGTAAACTGAAGTATATTTGCAGAGGAATGCTAGCAACACACATTTTAACACACACTTTTTAACACACTTCCTTTAATTGGTTAAAATTCACATGGAACCTACCAAATCATGTGGGTCCCATATACATTTCAAGAAAGTATTTCTATTTTTAGTTTTTTAGGACCATGTAAGTATAGTAAGTATAAATATTTAAAAGGAACCAATTTTTTGTACGTATAAATATTTAAAAGGAACCAATTTTTTGTTTTAGTATTATGTATAAAGGGTTAATAGGTCTTTACCCTCTGTAATATAGGTCATTTCTGGTTTTCCTCCTCTATAAATTTTTTTTTTATTTACCCCCTGTAAAAAAAAATTGTTTTGATTTACCCCCTAATAGGCCAAACAAAAACCAATTTTATTTTTTTTTCAAGAAATTTTCGTTTTTGTTTGGCCTATTAGGGGGGTAAGTCAAAACAAAAATATTTTACAGGGGAAAAATCAAAAAAAAAATTACAGGAAAAAAACCAAAAACGACCTATATTAAAGGGGGTAAAGACCTATTAACCTATGTATAAATATGATATCGATGAGCTTTTGCCCTTTTTTTACCAAAAAAAAATATTATATAGCTAAAATTAACTAAACAGATTTAGTTAGATAACTTGTTTCAACTAACAAGTTACCTTTCTATTTAACTAATGGGGCTTGAACTTTCACAACGTGAAAAATTAATGTTTGAATTCTGATTTAGAGAGGTGTTCACATTTAGTGTTTGACGGTGTCTAGAATAGAGTTATACCAAGTGGAGAAAACTTCAGGAAAACATAAAAAGTTCCATTTCTATTTTCTTTATTAGCTAAAAACCTATAAAAGATTTGATTATTTCAATCTTAAATTTTCTTTGATATTTCTTAATCTTTTTATTTCTTTTCTAATATATTTGTGTTGAATGTGTTGGATCAAACAATTCAAAAAAAGTCTCGGTGAAAGCCAATTGATTGTTTTTTTTTAACTCATTTGCCTTTCTCTGCGGAAACAAAGTTTTTAGAATTGAAATTGTTATAATATTATTTACAATCTACTATGTCACAAGATATATTAAATAGTCTTGCTTTGATTTCTATAGAAAATTATTAAAAAAATTTTAACTATAAACAAAGTGTTAATGATTTTTAAAAAAAAAAAAATGCAAGCAGAAAACAATTCCATTGATTACGAATAGGGATGGCAAAAAGGTTCCTGCCATGTCCAGCCTCACCCCGTCAATAACCCGTCTAAAAAGGGGTGGAGCGGGGCGGGCCAACTAAAAAAATAGGGTTTAAAATCTCACCCCGCCCCGTTTTATGGCGGACCGGAGGGTTGACCCGTCAATGTTTTTTTTTAAAAAAATATTAATTAAAATCTTCACATAAACAATGTAAAAATATATAAATTTAAAGTAATCTAAATATATAACTAATGACTCCACTAAAAGTATGAATATAATTATTCAAACATATAAATTACATCTTCTAAAATTCTATAATAAACCAATAAAACATTGAAAATAAAAACTTCGTGAGTTAACAATTAATTAACTATTAAAAATATAAGCTAAAATCATAAAACAAAGTGACAAAATTAATTGAATTTTTTCCCCAATATATGGAGGTGAAAATTGGAAAATTGACTGTGACTTGTAAATAAAAAGAATTGAAAAAGAGAGTTTCTTTATAACTTATCAACCCAACGGGCCAACCCACCCCGCCCCGATTTTCAGCGGGTTAGGCGGAGCGGGCACCCTACTTGTGGTGGGTTTAAATTATCAACCCACCCTGCTAAAAATGGAGGGTTAAACGGGCAAACCCGACGGATCCACAATAGTAGTTCTTTAATATGGACTCCTTAAATGGATTCTACGTTACACATCACTTATTTATAATATTTTAATAAAAGTATCTATTAATGACTCAATGCCTCCAATGTGAGTACACTAATAAGGACTCTAATGAAAAGTACTTAAATAGGCCCCACTAACTTTACATCATTAAATAAAAATAATTTATTTATTAAGTTATAAATTACCTCATGATATTTAATTATAATCTTTAAAAAAATTAAATTATAAAATATTTATTTATTCGTATGAACTTAAATTTCTGCCACATTTGCTAATAATTTGAAAATGGAAAAATTAACATTACAAATTTTACATTCCTTCGTTAAAAAATAATAATAATAGTTTGCATAAATTACATTTTATTTAAAATGATGACAAATAGATAAAATAATATTTAAAACTAACTATTAATTATTATTTTTTAAAATCAAAACAACTATTAATGATTAGAATATTACTTCTTTTGTAAGCGGGATCACATAGTACATATTTTATTATTTCTTTTAAACGTTAGACTCGTTAGTTGCCTAGGAGAGAGGGTCTTTATATAGTTACACGTTCCTTAATGGGGACTCATTTTTTCTTCCTCCAATGGGGGGTCCTTAACAGGGACCGGTCCGTGTTAAGTAAGGACGTCCCATTAGAGATGCTCTTAGAGCACTTGTTAAGGATTCTAAAATAGAAATAATTGGTAAATTTTATGGAGAAAAAATTACATAAAATTATTCTTTAGACTTCAAGCAAAGGTGTAGTACCAAAGATCTCAAGGTCGGATTTAAATGCAATCATTTATTAGGACAAAATGAGAAAAACCAATGGTCATGATCATCTCAAGTATCGTGTTCAAAGAACATGTGACCAGACACTATAACATCTAAAAAGACACATATGTATAACTTTAAAATCCACCACAACGTCAATCAATGGTACAAAATGGTTTAAACCTAACAAGCTACTTGGATATACACTCAGCTTAATTATAATTTCTTAAAATTGGACACACATATATTCTATCGAAAAAATGTCGAGTACCAAAAATTAACCAGTTCAAGTGGTCTTGTGCATAGAGAAAATTCAATTGGGAAAAGACAATTCATGTTAGTATGTGTCCTACAAAGTTATATTAATTTACAGACAAGTTAACTCTACTTTGTATTTAATTGAAGATGTAAAAATTGATAAGAAAAATCTTAGTTTGTCGGTACGGGGTTTTGTGGTTCTTGGTGCAGTTTGTAAGTGTTCTCACTATATGATAAAATGACAATGGGATCATTAGTAAATTATGAATGAATGATAAGTGTCAGTCCACTCCGGCCCCTATATAGCTACCTGTCTTATTAAATTGAATTATAAAGATTGTTAGTAGATTTCTGCAATGCAAATGGGACCTTTTAGTATATAAAGACACTTTATATTGTCTGCTTAGAGCAGGGGCCTGAGGACATGAATATACGAGACTTTTTTGTTTTAAGGACATCCAAGACTGTATACAGTGATGTTTTACCGTAATATACATAATGCATTAATTGCCAATGGAACCTTACACGAAAGAGTACTTGCTGCAGATATATATACTGGATCCTTCACACGGGTCAGGTGGTTCATACACCAAAAAATCGATATATGGACTAAGGAAAATGAGAAGATATTAATATATACTGTGGCAACATTTAGTGATGTTTCAATGTCGGCCATATCTTTGGATCTTTACATGATTTAAAGGATGTTGAAATCACAATATAAACCTCTATATTGATAAAATAAAAATAAAAAAAGTTTATTTTACTTTGGTAAAAAAAAAGAGGGAACATATAGCAACAAAGATGCAAGAAAACCAAAGTGATAAATAAGACTCTAACACAGAAATCTAATAAGAATGAAATAATGGCCAAAGGAAAAAGACATGTCCAACAAAAGAAAACACGGAAATCTTAAGAAAAATGCATTATTATTATCCCTCTTGATATGAGAAAATCATATGTACTGAAAAACACATTAATAACCTTTCTTAAAAAACTGACAACTCACTAAAAATAAGGATAGTTTGTGTCTAGAATTTACTTTTCATGAATAAATGATGTCATCTAACTACACTAACTATATTGCTGACCGAAAATAGCATATTTGCACTCTAAAATCTGAAATAAGTTGATAACCTACCACAAGTTAATACATGTTGGTTCAATATCAAATTCAATTGAACAATATATGTCTTTTTTTACCAAATTCACTACGCTTTTTTCTTTTCTAATCATCAGAATTTGTCATTTTAATCTTTAACTTCATTTTTTGATCATGGAAATATTTTTCTTGCGAACGACGTTCTTGTCTCCCCCCACAAACATCAAAGAAATACATGGGGAAATAAATGATGAGAAAACAACTAATAAGATTTTGGTTACAAATGTGTGGTTGTAAATGTAATTTTCACTTTAGCAAGTACTGCTTTTTTTTTAAGGAACACAACAATTACTTTTATAAAGAAAATAAAAATATTAGAAAAGAATAATCTTTGTGTGTGGGAAATGATACCGACTTAGTTTGGTTAAAATTATTATTAAATTATAATAGATAAAAGAGGCATTTTTTTTAGAGAAATAGATAAAAAGTCCATGTATAGTTAATGAATGGTTTTGACAGTTCACGAACAATTGATGAATCAACGGTGATGATGAAAAAGTTTATTAATATATATTAAATAATAGAAAAAGAGTGATAATAGCCTACATGAAAACATGCTTCCATAATATGAACTCAAAGTATATCAATTGTTGTCAATGACAAAAAATCAAAATATAATTTTCCAAATTCATCAAAAGAAACAGTGATATACCATTACAAAAAGTCAAAAATAAAATAAATAAAAAAGCATGTTTCACACTGAAAAAAGGAAAAAGACATGCATGAATCAATACTCTTCAAACATAAAAAATTTCAAACCTCAAGATCTATTAAACATCTCAAATGTAAAAAACAACTTCGCTTTAACCTGCATTTCTACAAATTAAACCCCAAGAGCATTTTAGAACCATATCTTGTTGTACTCTTATTTGTTTTAGTTGGGAATAAAATCAAACACTTAACATGCATTATTTTTTACAACAAAAAAAAAACAACGAAGGATATACTTAATCAAAACAAACTCAAAATTTGAAATCCACAACAATGAATGATATACTTAATTTCATACCATTTGATGACAAGGAAAAAACATGGAGTAGCATGCTTTCAGCTTGAATCGCACGAGTTTTGTTGAGTTACTTCATTGTTTTTCTTTGAAACAAAATAATGAAATAATATGAAAAAACAAAACAAATATGAATCTTTGTGAACATTTGGCTTGTGAACAGATAAAAAATTGTGAAGTGAAGTAATAAAGACAAATTTTATAGTACAAAAGTTAAAACAATAAAAAAGAAAAAGAAATTCACTTCAAACCAACAAGTTTCACTTGAACTGTATCTGAAATAAATAAACATAAACAACAAATTAAGATGTGTTAGAGCTATAAATTTTCAAATGAAAAGGGAAAGAGCAAAGTTTGAAGCTTACCTCTTTTTTTTTTAGATCGATTTGGTTGAATATGCAAAAATTTAAGAACATGTTATGTAAAAAAAAATAATGAAGGAGAAGAAGAAGATTATGATGACATAGGAGAAAAAGAAGGAAGAGAGATTTGAAAAAAGTAGATTGAAATGACAGAAGGGGGAATTTGAATTTCAAATGTTGAGAATAGTTGATATGCTCAAAAGATGTGAGAGGGAGGGAAAAAGCAAATGACATCATCAAAGAGATGTGGAGCTCTCCGATTCAAGTTCTACTAATCAGTTTACTAAATTGCCACTTCGGAGGTTAAAATTGGAATTTCATATGGCATCTATTTTGATAGATAGTTAGTAGAGTAGATATACTTACCTTGATAATATACTTAGTTATCTCAAATAAGTTTATTTGTCGAATATTAGTAGAAGCAAGAAAGTCAAATGATTGTTGCTTGATTGATAGATTTATTTTGTCCTTCAGCAACTACAACTAGAGTTTGTTAGCATAAATAATTTGCAAGAACAAACTCAAACAAATGGTCAGTGAGTTTCTTGCAAACGAACGAGTTGTTTATATTGATAAAGAAATTGTTAGTATATTTAATACAAAGCCAATTATAAATGAATTTGACTCACCGAAATGTAATCTAGCTCAATTTTCTAAATATGTTACTTTCATTGTGTTGCTTTAATTTGCCTTTTACATGAGTAAAATTATTGTGAATGTTTTTGCTTAAAAGATAGTCAATATTAATTTTTAAAAATAAATAAATTCATCTTTCAATTACAGTTTTTCTCATACTTACAGGTAGTGATCTTACCAAAATTCTTTCTCTATGTCAAGTCACACCGAGATGTACGCCTACTCTACTTAACAAGCATACCCCCACATTTGAGTCAAACATTTCGGTAACTTGGTAAGTAATGGTTGCTTCTACAAAGTTTCTCCATATAAAAGGTCTCATGCTCAAGGATTATTTTTCCCAGCAATCCTTTTCCATTATATTAAAAGTTCTCATACTCGGAGATTATTTTTCCCAGTGTCCTTTCTGGACCTTATGACATTCAATGATTCTGATTAGGCAACTTGTCTTAACACACAATGTGTCTGGTTTTCTTTTATTTCGCATTTCTTGTTGATTCTTTGATTCAACGGCGTTCCAAGAAGCAAAAGAAAGTTTCATGTTCCTCCATAGAAACTTTATAGAGCCCTAGCATACTCAATTTGTGAAATAAATTTGCTAACCTTTTTGCTGCTTGATTACCAAATTACCTTTGCCTTGTGTTTCATGAGAAATTACACTCCAAACTCATTGGTTGCTAATTCCAATGAGTTGGACCAAAATATGATATATGGTAAAATATTATGGCGTAATTTAATCCATATAGCCGATCCTACTTAGTGGAAAAAGACTTGTTGTTGCAGAGTAGATATTTGACTAAACCATTAGACACTCACCTTTCTCCTTTCTCTTTCAAACTGGGAGTATTATTCATCTACTCTCCCGCTGAAGCATATTAGATTCTGTTATATTTATCAGTTATGTGATTATTTGTTACATGGTTAGTATTAGTTGTATTAACCATAGTCAGTATTATCTGTTTAACTCTTAATTTATCCTTTTATAGTAGCAGTCAGACCCTTGTACATGTGTATATATATTTCATTTCCAATCAATAAAGAGCCAAGTTCATTTCTATCATTTCTCAACTTCTCAATTGTGTTAGCTTGAGCTGAATTTCATCTTCGGTGTAGCATTTGACCACCTCTAACCTAATATCACCTGTACACTATATAATGACATGTTGTATGGCATTTAGAAAGCAATTAGCCTTATGTTGGTCGTGGTTTCTTTCCAACATACTATTCAATCTAACAAATCGGATCTAATCATCTGAAAGAAAAATAAAGCACTGCATTTTGAAAATTAGTGACAACAAGCTCCTAGTGACATTGTTTAGAATCACTAATTAACAAGCTACATCAAAATAAGTTCGAAGACTAACTAACTATACACTTTTATGGTAACTTGTAAGGCAACATGACCCTGTTTGGATAAACAGCTTAATAAAAAACTTATAGCAAACTCCTCAAGGTCTCAAGTTCGATTCTCTCTAGTGCCAATTAAGCTGGGTTAGTTTAGCTTCTTCAAAAAAAAAAAACTTATAGCAAAAGTGTTTATTATAACAAAAGATAATAAAATAAAGTCAAGCAATTCCCTTATAAGCTATAAGTTGTTTTCATAAACTATCATGGAGAGCATATAAAAATAAGCAGAATACAATTTATCGACATGTCATAAGATCTCCAAACAGACCTAATAATGTAAAGATCATGCAGATTACAATTACATGTATTGATTGAAGAATAAAATCAAACAGTTGGTTTGTGTTGGAAATCAGTACCAGGATTGTCATCATCGCATGGGAAAACCTAAAATCCAGTGACAACAACATCAGGTGGACCCAACGACACCACTGCTCCGTTTCCTGCACTGCATCAGCGCTGCCGGAGAACCGAGCCTTCACATCACCATTGGTTCTAAAACCACCTATTAAGTATGTAACCAGCTATTGTAGACTAATTGCACGCCTACTCTATTTAACAACCACGCACCCAGATTTGAGTTATGCATTCCAATAACTCAGCCAATGTATGGTTGCTCCTACAAAGTTTAACTTGCAGGCTACACACAGCCCTCCATTATATTAAGAGTTATCATGCTCAGGGATTATTTTTCCAGACTCATCCTCTCCACACCATTCAATGATTCTTCCATTCAATGGTATTCCAAAAAGCATGTTTGTGAAATACAATGGCTGACCATTTAGCTGCTTGATTAGCAATTCCCTTTGTCTCCCCTGTTGTCCTTTACTCTTATTACCAATTTGCTTGTCACATTGCTGCCTGTGCAATCTTTCACGAACTATTGAAGCATATTGACATTGATTGTCTTGTGTTTCATGCGAAACTGCAGTGCAAAATTTTTCATTTGTTGCCAATTCTAGTTTTGCACAATTGGAAAATATTTTCACTAAACCATTAGACTGTCAACCTTTCTCATTTGTGTCTTTCAAACTGGGAGTGATATCCATCTTACTCGTTGGCAGGGAGGGGATATTAGATTATGCTATATTTATCAATTAGGCGATTGTTTGTTAATTGACTAGTATTAATTGTATTAACCATATTATTTTTGTTTAACTTATAATGTATCCTAAATTAAGTAGCATTCAGACCCTTGTACAAATTCATTGCTATCATTTCTCAATTGTTTTAGCTTGAGTTGAATTTCATCTTCGGCGTAACATTTGACTACCTCACCTGATACCATACAACATGAAGGACTGATCATTATGGGTGCATCAGCTGTAGAAAGTAGTTTATCTTGGAGACACCAACCGATATGGTGAGTGGGTGGTATTAGGTTAGATAGTCAAATGCTACACCGAAGGTGAAATTCAACATACTGCTTGGTTGTGGTTTCTTTCCAACAAACTCTCAAATCTAACAATAAATCAGATCTAATCATCTGAAAGGTAAAAATGCATTGTGCATTTTGAAAATAAGTGACAAGCAGTTCCTACTTCCTAGTGACATTTGATTTTTAGAATCATTAATTAACAAGCTACATCAAAATAAGTTCAAAGAACTAACTAGGACATTGTATGGCAAGGCCAACTTTTGAGCTTACCACGGATAAGCATATAAGCCTGTAAACTTATATAATCAAAATAGACATGTTAGATAACAAATTTTTTCTCTCAGCTTTACTCTAATTATCTTAGCATATGTTTGGTTTAGATTTTCCAAGTATCAAATCCCTTCACAGTGCACATTTTGCCGTGATTAACATAAACTACAAATCGTAGTAGGTTTCATTTCAACGTTAGTTTGATTTTGGTTCCACCGCAAAAACAACATCCACTATATTGAAAAAATCAGATATTATTTAAAAGTATATCTTCATATCATTTTATACTTGATTTTAGCAAATACTACAAATTCAATCCACTAACTTATTCGATATCAACTACTAGATGGTTACAACTTACAATTACCACGTGGCATGGTTGAAGAATAAAATCAAACAGTTGGCTTGCGTTGGAAGCCAGTACCAGGATCATCTTCATCACCACATGGAAAAACCTCAAGCCCAGTAACAGCAGCATCCGGTGGACCACGACGACACCTCTGCTCCATTTCCTGCACAGCTTCAACACTACCAGAGAACAAAGCCTCCACAGACCCATCCCTCCGGTTCCGAACCCATCCTTTTAGGCCCAATTCTCTCGCATTTTCCACTGTCCAGTTTCTATACCATACTCCCTGCACTCTTCCCTTTATCACCACCCTCTCCTACAAAAACAAAAACAAAAACAAAAACAAAAAATTAATAAACCATAATTACATAATTAATTAATTAAATTTGAATTGATTTTGCTAAACTATGCGCACCGTTTTGGTTGAAGATGAATCTTGAGAACTCGCCATAACCGAAAGTGAACGTGGAAGAGAAAATTGAAGAGAAGATGTGTTAGTAGTATTATAACGGAAATGGAAGATTCTGGAAGAAGTGTTATTTGCAAAAGAATTGCTCAAATACGCAATGAATCTTGGTCGCAGATGAATTGATGCCAATGCTATTGCCATTGTTGTATCAATAAAACTGAACCAGTAAGGGATACAATAGTAATAGTCTCTTATTTTAAGAATACTGGGCCTGGGCCATGAAAAAGCCCATAAATGCCAAGCCCAGGCCCATGGTTATTTATATTGGAAAATTTTGAGTACAACGTGAAATGGCGACGAGGAGGTTTGTTTTGAAGGTGTATGTATCTGCGAAGCACATGACGGCGAATGTGGTGGATTGGAACCACCGGAGGGTGGTGGCGAGTGCGTCGACGGTGGAGAAATCAATAAGTGACGCGTTTGAGTTGGGGAGGAGCTGTAATGTTAAAGCGGCGGCGTCTATCGGGGAGGTGCTGGCGATGCGGTTGAAGACGGAGGAGGCGGGGATTGGAATGGGAGGTGGGGTCCACATGGATGTTGAGAAGGAGATTGAGAAGAAGAGTGTGGATACTGGACCTGAGGTTTGGGCTGTTGTTGATGCTTTGAGGAAGAGAGGTGTTAACGTCTTCGTTGAAAATGAGTACAGGGTTCTAGGGACTAAATCGTAAATTTCCTTTGTATTTTTTTTTTTATGTATTTCTATGCTTTGTAATTTGGGTTGTTCCTGGAGAAAAAATACTTGGTTGCAATGGAAACTTGTAAATTGGGTTTAAGTAAAGACAAGACACTATGAAAAGGTTTTGAGTGTTTGTTTTTCCATCGTAGTGATTGTGGTTTCGATTATATAGTTTCAAAAAGGCTTAATTGCATGTTGATCTTTTATGTTTAATTTAGTTTTTAATTTGGTCTCTTATGTTTTGAAAGTTTTAAGTTAGTCTCTTACGTTTTGAAAGTTTTAAGTTGGTTCAAAATGTTATTCATATTGGAATATGTTCCATTCCGCCACATCATATTGAGTTTAATAACACAAAAAAATTAAAATAATGTTTTAAAACTGATTTTCTAAATAAGTTAAGTTTCATCATCCATATTGTCAACCCGAATCTTTAACCGTTATGTGAATGAAGGAACTAACTTATTCCAATGAAGTAACGTTTTGGACCAACTTGAAACTTTTAAAACGTAAGGGACCAACTTGAAACTTTTAAAACGTAAGGGACCAACTTGAAACTTTTAAAACGTAAAGGACCAACTTAAAAACTAAAATAAAAATAAGAGATCAAACATGCAATTAAGTCTTTCAAAAACATTAACAATGTTCTTTAAAAAAACAAAACCTCCAAAATCTACGTTACTTTTAATCTAACACGTTTTTCGACAAACTTTTTTATTGATTAAAATGCGTATTACACAATATAGTGGAATCTATTTAAATCTCTACAAATAGAAGAGTGTATAATGAAAAGAGTTAGAGATCGTATTACTAGCACTCATCTTTCTATATATGCCTCCAAAAACTACGATAATGATTTGAGTAATTGTATTGGTTATGCATTGTCTCGTTATTAATATCTAATACTGAGTGTTTCGATTTGGTTCTTCTGCAATTGTTGCACGATATAGAAGATACAAACACAAGAAATATATTGATCAATATATTCATGAGGTTGAAGATGACAAGCATAGTAAGAGTTAAGATTAAGAAACCTCCTGAGCTCTTATTAAACTTGGTCAACTAGATTTAAAAACGTGGAGAGGCTGTAGAAAGCAATTACATGGTCATTGTAGCAAATTCTTATAATGCCCAATACTAGTCTTCATAGCCTATACGAGGCCCAAGAGCTATACAAATGTTCAGGAAAATTGTTATTCTCACTTTCCATTTTGCTCATTCTCACCTCAAACTTTTAATTATAACTTCATTCTGAGTTAACTCACGCTCGGTATATAACGTGACTTAACTTCTGTTGGAACCCAGTGTGAGTGAACTTCCGCTCGGTACCAGCGTGAGTTAACTCTTGATAGATTTTGTTTTACATCAGAACATCAACGATAGTATACCATTGTGTTTCAAAAGCAAGAAAAATCCACTTCTCCCTCCAAACTCGAATTCCCACAAACTCAATCAAACCAAGTTAAACTTCTACACCAACATCAAGTAGGTGATTATGATCATTTAACATTTAGTTTTTTTTTGTTGAAAAGTTAGATTTTTTTATAAAAGTTGTTAAATTTTAGGTATTTAGGGTTGACGAAATTGTTAGAATTTTGGATGTTAATGATCAAATAAGTTAGAAATTGTACTTTAGATGATGTTGATTAGAGTAAGTTTCAATCCAGCTAACTGAAAAAAAAAATTGATTGAACTGACCTTAAAATTGTCAACGGCAGTTAACTGCTGCTGAAAAATGTCGAGCAGTAGTTAACTGTCGTTGATACAAGGGAATGAGCAATTTCATAAATTATAAGAGTAATTTTCAATTTTTTTAATTTAACGGACTCAAAGGAAATATAGATTGAAATAATCACATTGTTTAACAATTAATGAAATGAAGTGAAAGAAAACTTAATAGTCAACCTAACTGTCTAATGCTTATAGATTATTGTTGTGAATTCGAACTCAAAAATACACCAATACAAACTATGATGTGTGGAACAAAAGAAAGTAGTAACCAATATCAAAGTAAACACAAGCAATAACAACAATAGCAGCACCTAGATCTAATCTAGGAATCAAAGTGAAAAGCACAAAATCATAAGCAAAAGATAAAGAGAGAAGAGAAACAAGCACACCAAAGATTGTTGACCTAGTTCGGTCCAACTTGACCTAATCTGGGGGAGAGATTGATCTCTGCAATCCACTATCAATGAGTTCTTACAAAGAGATACAAATGGGTTACAAGAAATTAGCTTCAACAAGCTCACAAAGAACAACCCTAATTTCTACCCATTTTCCGAATCTCACCAATGAACAGGACACTCAATGATTTTCACTCACCCAACGTGTTTACAATGTTTCCCAACCCAAGAGAACTCTAATCAAAGACCCTCAACCTTAAAGTTACATGCTTTGATTTCTCAAGTTTTTCTCTCTTGAAGCTCTCTTCTCCCCCTCCTTCAAAAATGAACTGAAACACTTAAATAGTACATAATGACAGACAAAATCACGCTGCGCTAGTGAAAATCGTGTCACGGTTGAAACGTACAACCCAAGGTACGACAACCTTATCCAGAAATCGCGCCACGCCTGCACAAATCGTGGCACGGCACCCAAAATCGTGTCACGATTTTGGGATTTCACAGCATCACAATTTGAAGTCAAATTCAACATTTCTCCAACTTGACTTTAAATTGGTGATGATGTCAATTTCACCATCAACCACCATTCCCCCTTGCATCCAACTACACCAAGTAGTTCCACAAGTATACACCAAACCCTCTTCAACCACGGAACGTCTCCCGCTTCCTTGAAGATCACCTTGCACCCAATCACCCTTGGTCTTTTAGGTAATCACACAAGCAACGCCATACATTCTTCAAACCCCGGAATGTCTTCCTTCCTCTTGAAGAATTCACATGCTCACAACTAGAGCATAACACCCAAGGCCTCCACAGTCGTATCATTTTTGGTGTCACTAACTACACCTCAAGTTGAGCTTTCTCTACCTCAACTTCAAAATGCGTACTCACACTATGCTTCCACCTTGCAACTCCACCTCAAACGTTGATCACGAGTATTTTTCACACCGCCTCTCCAGGCTAACCATGAGTATTCTTCCCACCGCCTCTCCAGGCTGATGTTGAGTGTTTAACGTCTCTCCAGACGAACACCACTCTACAAAGCATCCATACCAAGGTGAGAAACCTCACCTTCTTCATCCTCCCAACAAATCACCACTAAAGCACCTGCATCTTCATACTCCTTGGACACAACTTGCGCGGAGTTCTCATTGTCCTCTGGACAATCCCTCTTGAATTGACCAATCTTGTGACACTTAAAGCACTTATATTTTTCCTTGTTGCCGCTCTTTAAGCTTCCTCGATTACCTCTACCTCCACCATTTCCTCATGAAACACTAAGGCTTTCACTATTTTCATCCGCTCTCAGGTCCTTGAACTTGGTCAACTCATTAGTTCTCAAAGCCGCTTGAACTTCTTCCAAGGTTACAGTGCCTTCTTTGCCATAGAGCATGGTATCCTTGAAGGATTGGAATGATCTCGGTAGAGCATGTAACGCCCCAATTTATTATTTAATTATTTTTGGTTGAGTTTAGAGTCTTTTATATGACCTATGTGATTTATGTTGATTTATGACATGTTTTGGTGTTTTAATATTTTATTAAGTGGCTTTATATTATATTTTTTAGTAGAATATGTTGGGAAAACGGGGTGTTACAAAGCACACAACAAGAGTATTGCTTTGTCTTCGTCCTCAAGTTTCACCTCAATATTCTCCAAATCATCAAGCATTTTGTTGAACTCCGTCAATTGCTCCGTCACGGTATTTGACTCCACCATCTTGAATGAGTATAGTTGTTGCTTAAGAAATTGCCTATGAGCCAAAGATTTGGTCATATACAATGACTCCAACTTTGACCACATCGATGCTGTGGTAGGTTCCTTTGCGACATCCCTCAAAACTGTCCCCGAGGCACAAGATATGGCACTCCTAACCTTTTCCACCATCTCGGCCTTCTCCGCTTGTGACATGGTGACCGGTAACGCACATTCACCCTTCAAAGCTTTCTCACACTTTCTTGTATTAACACTGCTTGCATCTTCACCTTCCATAACCCAAAATCATTACTTCCGATAAACTTCTCAATATCCCATTTTGAATCCGTGGTACTCACTAAACCAATTCACTCCTATGCCCCACGGTGGGCGCCAATTGTTGTGAATTCGGACTCAAAAATACACCAATACAAACTATGATGTGTGGAACAAAGGAAAGTAGTAACCAATATCAAAGTAAACACAAGCAATAACAACAATAGCAGCACCTAGATCTAATTTAGGAATCAAAGTGAAAAGCACAAAATCATAAGCAAAAGATAAAGAGAGAAGAGAAACAAGCACACCAAAGATTGTTGACCTAGTTCGGTCCAACTTGACCTAATCTGGGGGAGAGATTGATCTCTG
>Ga0315914_1007439_pt1 | contig 15167 bp, 6 predicted proteins | sample MpolenodulesMG_FD_203920 | JGI IMG/M metagenome (GOLD analysis project Ga0315914, IMG submission 203920) | Medicago polymorpha root nodule microbial communities from Los Angeles, California, United States - elongated nodules | ecosystem: Host-associated > Plants > Roots > Nodule | place: USA... | reverse complement strand
TATGTAGTCTATAATAAATATAATGTACATCATTAATTAAATGAATTTAAAATAATTAATAATGATATATGTAGTCTATAAGAAATTATTATTACTAGCAAAACCCTATTAGTAATAATAATTTCTTCTTCCATTTTTTATTTTAAAAAAGCTACCAGTTATTAATGTAAGTTTATTTAACTTTTTTTGGTAGGACTTTTTATTTAACTTTTAGAAGGTATATATTAAAAAAAATTTAGAGGAGAAGGAGTATATTAATTTTTTTTTTTAAGGATGGAGAAGGAGTATATTAATAAACTGTTTCTTTTGACTAAATATATTATTAAATTTTTAAAAATGTATATTATTTTATAAAACAAATAAAATACAAAATGAAAGTTCATCAACAGTTCCCTGCAGATTAAATATATTGAAAATAAGAAGTGTTTATTTAATAATATTTTCTTTTAAATCTTTAAAAATATTCTAAAAATACCTGTCAGATTCTTTTAAAATAATTGACCAAATGTTTTTCATTCATAATCAAATCATTGGAATAAGAAATCTAGACTTGATTTAGGGATGTGTGGAGTTCTAGGTAGACTCACAATATCATATTGCCTTTAAATTATAATTTCATCAACTGTTGTATCTAAATTAGTTAAGTCTATTTTGTTGGTTGCCAGCATAATACATCAAGAACTATATGTATTTATGGAAAAGACAAAGTACCTATAGATCTAACTCGCATGTTGGCAGTGGTTTTGATTAATTAGTTACAGATTTTATATCCATCCTCTTATGCAGATGTGTCTGGTGTTGTATTTCCTAGAAGATTCTAAATATGTTTTGGCTTATCCCTTTTGTTTAAAATAAAATCATTCATGTAATACTATATTTTTATCTTTACAAATTTTCAAATAATTATTAATTAGATCATATATAAGATAATCAGGTAGATTGGATAATTATATAGGCCTCAGAGCAAAAACTCTTCATATATTGATTGTTCATATTTCCATTTTTGGAACATGTAAGTGTTGGTACTATTATGATCATTAAAGGGGTAGACTTTGTTGGATACAACCACAAATCTTTTATATTTAAACACACATTTTATTAGTAAAAAGAGTAAAAGAAAACAAAATATTAATTTTTATTATTGTTATTGAAATAAATAAATGATATGATCGCTAATGTGTGTGCGCCTAGATGCAAAAATTTGTGTTTTGACCCATTAGAAGGAAACTCAATATCTTCGATCATACATTCGTTAAATGAGTGATTTCATTTAAACACAAAAAAGTAAACACGAACACTATGTAGTGTGTACTCCCTCCGTTCTCCATTATAAGAGAAAAATTCATTTTTTTAGATCCATTCAATAAATGATGTATTTAGTTTATGTATTTTAGGTTCATTCGTTGATTATGAGAAATATCCTCATTCAGTTTTCACTGTCAAATAGGGCATAACATATCAAAATGTAAAAAAAAACTTTACCCGCAAAGGGCACAAAAAGAGGCATTAAAAAGCCAAAATATGCCCAACCTAACCTGGTGCAAGGAAAGAACACCATTGTCAAACATGTTGATGGAAATAGAAGCAAAGAACCTGTTGTTGACATCGATCACTTTGAATGAGGTGAACATTGTTGCTAATGCAAATAACAACACTAAAAATGCTAATCAGGTTATTCAGTCTGAAATTAATGGAAATATAGCTCACAACACAAAGGTTTCAATCCAACATACAAATTTGGAGAACAATGCAGAGAATTTCACATATGAGGATACTCCTAGTTCACACAGTTCGGAATTTGCATATTCATGGCAAGTGGAAAATGAGCAAGCAAAACAACTTGCTATTATTCCACCTATTCCTGCTGTGGTCCAACATGATATTGATTTTCTGCGTGAATCTTGGGCTAACATGGGTAAGTTTGATCAAGTTGAGAATGATCCTAACAAACATTTTCAATTGGTGGTCCCAAGGAAAAAGAAGAAACAACAAAAGCAATTTGTTGAAGGTAGCAACAGGAACTACTCTACCTGGCTTAGGGTAAGTACTTCCAAGAGTTTTCAAATGAAGAATTTTTTTTTTTATTTTTTTTTTAGGGTGTTGGTCTATGCCCCCCTCTAATCATACTTTGTTTTTCTTTTTATTAATATATGTTTTGGATGTTGCAGCATGTGACCCCTCTACACCCCATCTTTTGCTTAAAAAAAGAAGTATTTAGTTTTTAATATAGATCATATACATCATTTATTAAATGAATTTAAAAAATAAACTTTCACTTATAACAGAGACCAGAGAAATACATCACTTATACTTATTGATGTGATTAAGAGAGATGTAATAAAATCCAACCCCAAAAATAAGTAATAAAAACTAAATCGTATATTATATGTGTTTTGTGGGACGAACTCGTAACTTTTGAGTAGTTTGAGCAACATATATATAAATTTATATAATTAACTACCAATTTATTTTTAAAAACGTAAATACACGTCACAATGGTTGAATAAAAAACTTGAAAACTAGCATATAATTTTGATGTTCCTGCAAGATTATGAGTAATAACAATGCATGTCTTTTGAAGAAAAAAAAATAGCCATAATATTTTGTTTATCATTCAAAAATACAATATAAAAGCGTAAAATAGAGCTAAACTCAATAACATCATAGAGATGTGATAGAAGCTTTTTAGGAGCCCTTGGTTATAACTTATAATTTCTCAATAGTTTTTTTTTTAACAAGTTAAAATGGAATATATTACCACATAAAAAATATATTTTACCCAACACAAAGCGTACCAGAGTAAAACACCAAAGTCTTACAAAGAAACAAACTAGACAAAACAAAAAGGCAAAGAATTAAACAATGCCAAGACGGACGAAACAAAAAGGCAAAGAATTATACAATGCCCAGACAAACAAAAGGACAACGTTGCCAACTATGGTAACCAAAAGCTATATGTGCATAATTTTTTTACAGTCCCCGGAAAGAAAACAACTTAATATTATCCAAAAGTTGATTAAGTGAACATTATTTATTATTAAAATTTTTGTTGTTCTGTTCCTTCCATATTACCCAAGAACAACAGAGCCAAACTGAATGCATAATAGAATGTCGCGATTTAAAAACGCCTGCCAAGTTGCCAAACTGAACAAAATGATTCACAATTCCAAAAGGATCAACTGAAGAAAACCAAGCCAATTACAGACAAGATGCCAAAGAGAACTAAAAAGATTACAAGCCAAAAACAAATGATTTGCTAATTCAAGATTCCCACAACCGCTCACACAAAGTCGTGCCTTTGAAAGAATGATGTCTCGTCTAAATAAATTATCCTTGGTAGGTAACCTATTTCGGAGAAGCCGTCAAGCAAACAAAGACACTTTCAATGGGACATCTTTATGCCAAATAAGATCCAACACAACTGAAAAATGGCGAGCTTCTTAACTATTGAGAAAACGATACACTCCACACATTGAATACCCAACTACCGGGTCCAGATTCCAATGCCATTTATCCTCAATATCGACCTGCAGGTTCAATGAATCTGAAAAAAGAATATTTGCTTATAAATGTGACCAAAAAAAGTATATTTGTAGTATTAAATATATAGACTAGTTTATTTTTAAAAGCATAAATACATGTCACAATTGTTCTATGCAACTTTTTAATATATTCGTTTTTTGTTTGTCAAGTAGCGTAGTGATTTGACTCACACACTATTACTATGGAGAATAGGAGAATATGTGGATTCCCATCATATCAATGTCGATGAAACTATCAACCGAGCTGCATTTGCAAGGCGGTTTTTTAATATATTCTAATAATATTTGATAATTTTCATATTTCAATGTCAATAAAAGTATCACTTTATAGTTGAGTTTGGCAACACAGGCTTGTGATTTAATTAAGTAGGAGCATTAAAGTTTTGGAATGTTCTTTGATGTTCATAAGTTTATTTGTCTTCCAATAAAGCCCAACATAAGAAAGTTCTAAGAGGTGTTGATTTAGTGGTAAAAATTTAACTTTATAACATGAAAAAACAAAGTTCCACTATCATTCTGAACAATTTTAAAATGGTTAATAATGTAAGTGTTTTTTTAGGTAGTTTTTTTTTCCACTTCCCTGGTTTTTTGAAAAGAAAAGAAAAAGCCAACAGAAGAAAAAGTAAAAGGAAATATTTAAGAGATTTGTTCTCTTAAAAAGATAATTAAGTTAAATTACAATCCCATCCATTATTTGTAATAGAAAAAATGAATATTTCGATCCAAATCAAAGTTGTAGATCCTAAATATACTTTGTAGACCTTTTTTTAACAAGTCAAAATGAGATATATATTAATAATAAAATGGTAATCCCTCCCACACAAAGTGTACCGGAGAGGCTGCTAGAAATTTACAACATTACAAGCAAGACAACAAGGACATCAACCAATACCCAAACAAGCTAATGAATTTACCCACCACATATGATAGCCAAAAGGAAAGTTAGCATACTTTGCCTTTAGCCACAAAAAAGAGATCAATTTTTTCTTTCTGTCCACAAAACCCACACCGACGCAAACCAAAGTAACTATAAAAAATTACGGCGGGCACGTGAACCTCTTGCGGAATGAGAGAACTAATTAAAATGATCCATAACATGCTGAGGACCTGCCTAGTAAATATGAATCCAAGACCGCACTTGCAACCAAAGGAAACTGAAGAAATCACAATGAAGGAACAAGTGTTGAGCTGATTCAACTTGTCCGAATCCACTCACACAAAAATGATGTTATGGAGAAATAATGTTGCGTCAGACCAAGTTGTCCATTGTCGGTAATCTGTTGCGCAAAAGGCGCATACACAAATAGACACCTTCAACAAAACTTGTTTGTGCCAGACACTCTCCAAAACCGCATCCAAGGTATGATCCTCTTGACGAGTGAGCAACTGGCGGGTAGACACGGCGAACAGTGTAACCATCTTCTTGATTGGGAAGCCACTTCCATTCATCCGGATTATTAACCCGTAAAGAGACACCAAGTAAAATAGCCTTACACTCTTCTACCACCTCCTCCTCCAGGAAAACAACCGACGCTGCCATTTCCAAGCTCCTCCCCCTTCACCCCAACCTATGGAAAACATCTCATCCACCGACTTTCCCTTGACATCAAACAAAAAGTAAATTCGACTAAATTTCTCACACAAAAGCACCTTCCAGCCAACCTATCTGTCCTGAAAAGAGTATCAACACATCTTTGTGGTCATCATCTAATCGCTGTCAATCCCTATTTTCTCTCCATCACCGCCACAACACTCTGTCCATTGTGGCGGCGCTGTTCTCTCATTCTGCTCCAAATGTAGGATCCTAAATATAAAATCCTCTAGTCAAATGAAATTGGAGAGAATCCTCGTCCACATATATCCCTTTACTATAAAACAAGAGTATTTCTGCATATGCTCTTACATAATAATGATTGGAGTCATACGAGACTGGAGAGAATCACCGTCCACATATTTTTGCTATAAAACAAGAGGATTTCTAGATATGTTCCTAAAGTGACCGATATAAAAGGGCTAGCTAGTTTATAAAACCCCACTTTCTATTCCACTATCTCAGTACCATTTTTTTTTGGGAATGCAGTTAATATATTAATAACTCTCTCAATAGCAAAATTTGAGAGGAAGGAAAAATTGAGAGAAAAATTCATAGCAAAATAAAGACTCTGCAAGTGGATGATGGCTATTTATATGGATCATATATCAATGATAAAAACATACATAGATAGATCTACCAAAAAAAAAAAATACATAGATAGATTACTGGTCCCGAATGAATAGAACAACGTCAGTACGTGATGGAAAAATAAAATCAGATAAAACAACATGTTATATGAAATATTTGACTACAAATTTGTTTCAGCAATTCAATTTCATTCCTAAAATGTGTTCCCTTTTTTTCAAATCAACATTTGATAGCACATTAGAATACATATAATATGACAAAATTGATCAACAAGATTCAAAAAGGTTAAGATTTCCCCATTTGCAAATTCATTCGTCAAAGCCAAAACATAATTTTAGGGTTACCTATGAGCATTCCATTTACAAAACAAGAACAAGATTGTTATTACCGTTTCAAAACATTTATTCATTTTTTTTCCTTCAAGAAAGATACATTCACATTGTAACAAAAATAAATACATTCAAATCTAACGCACCATAATAGCAATGGTATTCATTGTGCTACCCAACGGTAAAAGCTTTGCCTTAGACATAAACCCTAACACCACCACTCTCCATCACCTGAAGGCTGCAATCGAACAACACCATGGTACACCTGTTTCGAGTCAATTTCTCTTCCTTTCTCAGAGTCTCGGAGAAAACGATTCTAATCTCATCTCTAACCTAGGAATTGGACCCTTCTCAACCCTAACCCTACACGTCCCCTTTTTTGGCAGCACTCCCACCCCATTCGATATCAGATCCGCCAAGGAGGAGGCTTCCTCTGCAACTTCAAAGAGCTATTCGAAGAAGCCTAAGAGGATGCCAAAGAAAAAGAGAGACAGAGCTAAAAAAAAAAGCCTTGGCAAAGAATGGGAATGGGAATGCTGCCCCTATCCCGGATGCAATTGCTGTTGCCTCAAACGGAAACGGAAGAGGGGAAAGAGCCGTGGAAGCAAAATATGAAGACACTGAGGTGAAAATTGAGGAAGAAAGGAAGGAGGAGAACGATGAAGACGAGGAAAAGAAGAAGGTTAACGAGGTCAAAGGAATTGCCGACAGGGAAGAGGTTGAAAGGCAGTCCAACACTGTTTTGAAAAGTCTTATGGATGACAAAGAGTCTGAAATGGATGAAGACAACGAGGGAGAAGGTGAATTCAAGCTAGTAAACGAGAAGTCTAAAGAGAGATTCATGAAAGTGTTTGGGTCTGTTGGCAAAGGTATGAGCAGGGAGAAGGTTGAAAATCAGTTCGACACCATTCCAGTTACAGAAGGTATTTCGGATGAGTTCGATGCTCAAATGGCAGAAAAAAGAAATGCCAGAATAGACGAATGGCATGCCAGTAGTTACATTAAGGAGAAGGAAGAGGTTAAAATGATGTTGGAGCGCTATTCAAGAAAAAAAGAGAAGAAGAAGGAAAAATCATTGAAGAATGAAGAATTGAGGAAGAAAACTATGTTATAAATATGCTGCATTCCATTCATGTTTATGGTTTCATAATAATTCTACTTTCTTCTCCTTTACATCTTCTCTTTGAGAGGATTAACATTTTAACTAATTTGTATTCAATATTTTTCTAGTTTTTACCATTCTTTGCAAGCTTAATTCCGATTCCCACGTTGTTCTTCCATTTTTTTAATTTGTTAAATCATTTAGATTTTGATTGTAGAACATGTGAAGATGCAATGCCTTTTTTGCTTTCTTGTTTATGAAAATGCAATCTCTCTGAGTGTTAATGCACATAACTCTTTGCTTTCTTATTTTATCAAAACAATACATTAGCAAAAATTGTTAGGAGGCACGTATTAAAACTCCACCACATTTCTTTTCCAACTATTGCTTCGACGATCTATTCACCACAGCTACAACCGGATCCAACTCCAAAAATGTATCGGATTCAACCCAAGCACCCACTGATTTGGATAATAAAAGTGCACATAAAATGTAGCATATAAAATATAGGGTGTTTGATTTACAAAACATAATTACTAGATAGAATAGAATATGACAGAATAAACGGTATAAGACAAAACAAAAATGTCTCGGAGAGAGATAATATTTTTATGTTGGAAAACAAAAAATGGTATTTTGATATTTTTGATAGTCTTGACAAAAGTTGTTACATGGTTTAATGAACGACATGATTTTTTTATGAGATTTATCAATTTGTAGATATTTTATGTAAAATATGATTAAGGTGTCAACATTTAAAAATGCAAAAAAAAAAGGAAAATAAAATAAAATAAAGGACTAAAACGTCATCCGAAATTTAATTTAACTAATAAGCAAAAAAAATCACAATAACTTTTTTATTATTAAATTTAAATTAAAGTGGCTCATAAAATTTGACAGTAGTTATTTAGAAAAGTTAAGTTCAACAACACTTCAAAGTGTCAAATTCAACTATAATTGACTATGTAATAGACAAACTAGCAATGTGTTTTTCAATGTAAATAGCAAAGTTATTTGCAAAAACAAAAACAATACTCATAGAAGAAGAGTATGAAGTTAAATCGACATCTTGCATTGGACATGGTGAAGTGACAAAATGAAGAAGATGAAGAAGGAACTAAATTGGAAGAAGAAGGAACTAAATTGGAAGAAGAAGGAAAGAACAAACCCTAATTTTTGGGGGAAAAAAGAACAAGAAGAAGATACATCGAAGAATAAGAAGGCTATATACCATTGAGTCGGATTATTACCATATCAACTCTTAATTGCCACACCTCTGTATAGACTTAACGGTTTTGAATTAAAACTAATGGAAGAGACTAAAATGTGTAACAGAGATGAACTTAAGGGACTCAAATCGACCAAAAATTAATTATGAGACTAAAACGATACCAAATAAATAGTTAAGGGACCAAAAAAGAAATTTAACCTAATTTCTTTACTTCTTTTTTACTTATTACATCTTTTTTCTTTCTCAGCAGTACTGTTGTACGTTCCCTCCCCTTTTGAACTTGGTTTGCTTGCACTCTTCCTTTCTTTCCTTAAAAATGGTCAATGTTTTCACCAAATCCACACACCATCAAAACTTATGGGCTAAGGCCCTCTTGTACTCCAAAAAAAAAAAAGTTTAATCACTTCATTCCTTCATTGCCATCTATAAATTGAGAACAAAAAATCATAAAGAGGGGACATAAAAAACAAGAAAATAGAAGAGGCTAAAAAAACAAGGGGGTTGGAGAGAAGAACATAACCGAAAATTGGGAGGAAAAGATGTAGACCTTGAGTAGTCAATGTTTACCCCAACCACCATCATCCACCATATATCTTCTTTGTATCATACATATCATTTTTATTTTCTTGTTGCCACTACCACCAGTAGCCAACATCACCCAATCACAACAATCAAAACTCAAAATAACCTTCACCATCTCCATGTTCAAAACCCCTTTTCAAAAAGAGGATGAGTTAGAAAACAAAGAGAGAGGACGAAGAGGATTCTTCTTCCACGCCAGTTACTTATCTTAATATTCAATTTTTCCACGCCAGTTACTTATCTTAATATTCAATTTTTGGGCTCAAAAATCATTTGAAGTCTATTAAAATTTGGTTGCAGTTCCCCTCACAAACAAATATTTAATCTTCTAAATTATCAAAACAAAATAAATATAAATATCATCTTAGGAGGTTAACTAGATGTACATCTCTTTAATCCTCAAACTGTTAGAACACAAGGTGTAGGGCATGATCGTTCTAAAACTCATTTTCAAAATAAAAAAAAATCTTAAACGAATAATTGGATGTACATCTCTTTAATCCTTGAGTTGTCAAGACACAAGTTGTACAACTTGACCCTTCTTAAAATCATTTTCAAAACAAATAATTTTAAAAGAATTAATTAGGTGCACATCTATTGGAACATGTGTGGAAATTGAGTTAAAAGACTAAACACAAATTCTCATGTTGGGTAGAACTAGTGTTTTGTGAATTGAAAAAAGTGGAAGTCCTACATCAGATGAAACACACACATTAGTAGTGTTTATATGGTGGGGGTGTACCTCTAATAGGGGTACATAGTTATGTGAACGAAGTAAACACTAGAGAAAAATATATATTGTTATATATTTTATTATTTGAAAATGTTAAATTAAATAATTAATTTAATCATTATTAGAAAGCGTTTTCTTAGTCCGCAAGTTTTGCTAAAATATTTTGGAACGCAATCTAGAATATTTTGGAACACAATATGAAATATTTTGGTAGGCAATCTAATATATTTTATTGCATGGTCTGAAATATATTTTGATACTCATAATATATTTTTGTACTGGTCTTTAAAAAAAATAATTATTGTACTGGATAATTTTTGCACTCAATATAATATATTTTGGCACTCAATTGAGATATTCTTGTATTAGATCTAATATGTGTATTACTTGTTTCCAAAGTTTCTCACTTATTAGTTGTGAATTTTCTCTATAAATAGAAAGCTCACATAGTGCATTCTACATACCAAAGAGTTCTATTGAGTTGTCGAGATCTCTTTCTCTCTTCTCCCCCCAGCTTGTGTTAACGAGCTATTCTTCTCCTCATCTCCATATTTATGTCCCTTCGCAATTAAGAGTGTTCTTAAGACCATAGTCCCTTTTCGGTTTATTGTCCCTTCAAAATTAAGGATGATCTTAAGAGCATTGTCCCTTCAATTATTTATGTCTCTTTAGAATAAACAATATTTTAAGATCATGGTTCCTTTTCCGGTATAATAAGAATGATCTTAAAAATATATTCTTTTTCAATTCTTGGAGAAGTTAGACATTAGAATGGTAATAACACCATATTTGAGTGCATAGTACCATAGTTGGAAAGGTTAAAAATTAGAATGGTGGTAACACCATATTTGAGTGTCTCAGCACCATAATAGAGTGGTCACAATACCATATTGGTTTCGGTATTGAAAGTGTCTTTGGAACGGTTTTCTACAGTGCAGTAGTTAACCGCACAGTTGTAGCTGAACTTGTTTTATCCTAGAGGCGGCATAGTTGATAGTCTGTCTTGCATAATTTTGGGCAGTGCCACAAAACGTCTTAAAGAAAGCGGTAGTGACTCAACCTAGTAACAACTTCGGTAGATATTCTCTATCAAAATAGAATTTGGGAATCCAAATACAATAGTTTGAAAATCCAAAAACAACAACTCTTTGATCCTTAAGCTTGTCACATCTTAAAGAAAGCGACATGGTCGTGACTCAACCTAGTAACAACTTCGATAGATATTCTCTATCAAAATAGAATTTGGGAATCCAAATACAATAGTTTGGAAATCCAAAAACATCTCTTTGATCCTTGAGTTGTCAGGACACAAGTTGTAGGATTTGATCATTCTTAAACTCACTTATAAAACAAACCAACAAATTCATCATAATCAATTTTTCACGCTCATCATTTTTTTACATAAATCAACAATGTTTTTTTTTTTTATGTCATTTACTTCAACAATTTTTCTTCTTAAAATCAACCAACAAACAAATATTTTCTATACGAGAACTATGTAGCTTTAAATTCTCCATTGCATCGGAAGATACGTAGGAGCAAAAACCCGCTCTCATTAAGTATAATAATAACAAAACATTTTTTCCTCTAGCTTCACAATTTCATTTAATTTTTTTATTCTTATTTTAATTTAATAATAAGGATAAATAAATAGTTTATTTACAAGTAGGATGTTATTTATTCAACCATTTTCCTTCAATTGAATTGTTTCTAGGCTCACCTATTGAGATACTTACATTACATGTAACAATTTCCTCACGATTGTGTGTTTCAACAATCTATCCGAAGTGACCATTTTCTATCTAGTTTTGCTTCAGATGTTTACATGTCCCTAAACGAGTCTAAATGTTGCAGAACAATACTTCTACTCGATCTGTGCATCCACCACCACAACAATATAGAATTGTCATGACTCTTAAACCCCATCTTCGGTAGTGTTACCCTATATCTTTGCAATTCACACTACTAAAAAAGTAAAAATTAGTGAGAGATATTTAGTGAGGGAAAACGTGAAATCCCTCTCTAATTCCGTCACTAAATTTTGTGACCAAGAAATTTGTGAGGAATTTCATTTTTTCGGTCACTAATTTTCCTCGCTAATTTTGTTTTTTCTAGTAGTGTCAGTTATCATCATACGGTAAGCCAACCAGACATGAGATTGGTTATGAAAATTCTACGTTATTGTGGCGGAATTGTTGCATGTAATGTTTAAGGTTTCTCAAAAGCTAAGCCTAGCAACTATTAAAGATAAGAAAAATTAGTTGGGTAAAAAACATCTAATAGTGACCTGCTCACTTGTAAGTAAGTTATTATTCATACTGGACGGTTCTAAACTCAAGAAATAAAATCAATCAATACAAGTTGGTAGTTCTTTTTTTTTTTGGTTACAATACAAGTAGGTAGTTCAAAAGAACAAGACTCAATATGCAAAAAAGTATTTACATATAAAAATGGTAAACAATAAATAAAAATAAAAATAAATTAATTGGCAACAACTCAATTTCACTGTCATATATTACTCTTAACAAGGTTCAAGACAACCGGTACAATAGTAAACTAGTCATGTTGTTTTATTGAACCAAGTGTGAAAGAAAGGAAGTGTCACATTCATAAAGTCAAACTAACCAACCAAAAATAAAGCATAAAGGTTGTGGACTCTATCTTAGATAATTCGTATCATATCTCAAACTTAGCCATGAAAAACACAGAGTTTGATCATATTCAGTTATTCACACATGATTTGACAAAGGTGGCTTATGCATGCATGCCTAGCCCCAAGTTTATGAAAATGCAATCTCTCTGAGTGTTAATACACATAACTCTTTGCTTTCTTATTTTATCTAAACAATACATTAACGGAATCTTAAAACTCCACCACATTTCTTTGCCAACTTTTGCTTTAATTTATTCCTGCACAGGTAAGTTTTTTCTTGAAATCTTAATAAAGTTTTATGGTTCTTAACCAATGTTTTTGATTCAAGTTTCACAATATTCGTGCATATTTTAATTCTCTTATATCAATCTCTTAACTAGATTGCTGAGACATGGCGCATTGCCCTGGCTGAACTTCAAATTCCACCAAAATCATCTTCCAATTTCACTTCTGTCAACTTCGATATTGGATCCCAATCCGCTCGCACATCCAATTCTGTTTTCGAACCCTCCGCCAACCATCACAACCGCGATGGTGGAAGCTTCGACAATCTATTCACCCCAGCCACAACCGGATCCAACTCCAAAAATGTATCGTATCCAACCCAAGCACCCACTAATTTGGATAATAAAAGTGCAACACATAAAATGTAACATATAAGATATAGGGTGTGTTTGATTTACAAAACATAATTACGGGATTGAATAGAATATGACAAAATAAATGGTATAAGACAAGACAAAAACGTCTCGGAGAGAGATAATATTTTTATGTTGATATTTTTTATAGTCTTGACAACAGTTGTTACATGGTTTAGTGATCGACATGATTTTTTTTGAGATCTATGAATTTGTAGATTTTTTTTGTAAAAAATGACTAAGGTGTCAACATTTAAAAATGCAAAAATCAAAATGGAAAAATAAAATAAAATAAAGGACTAAAACGTTATCCGAAATTAAATTTAACTAATAAGAAAAAAAATTGCAATAATTTTTTTTTATTAAATGCAAATTAAAGTGTCACATAAAATCTGACAATAGTTATTTAGAAAGGTTAAGTTCAACAACACTTCAAAGTGTCAAATTCAACTATAATCAACTATAACTAGCAATGTGTTTTTCAATGTAAATAGCAGAGTTATTTGTAAAAACAAAAACAATACTCATAGAAGAGTATGAAATTAAAACGAGATCTTGCATTGGACATGGTGAAGTGACGAAACGAAGAAGACGAAGAAGGAATCAGATTGGAGGAAGAAGGAAAGAACAAACCCTAATTTTTGAAGAAAAAAACAACAAGAAGAAGATGCAATGAAGTATAAGTAGGTTATATACTGTTGAGTCATATTATTACCAAATCAACCCTTAATTGCCACACCTCTGCATAGACTTAACATTTTTGAAGTAAAACTAATGAAAGAGACTAAAATGTGTAACAGAGATGAACTTAAGGGACTCAAACTGACCAAAAACTAATTATGGGACTAAAGTGATACCAAATAAATAGTTAAGGAACTAAAAGAGAAATTTAACCTAATTTCTTTACTTTTTTTTTACTTATTATATTTAATTTAAGTTTTTACTTATGTTTTGGCCTGATAATTTTATGTAGGATGAAACAAACATTATGTGAAGAATTGTTGCCATCGATTGGAGATTAGACCGCACCCTGCAATAGTAGATGCTTGAAAGCCAGACTTGGGCAACACTATTAGACATATACAAAGTCGAAACACATTTAATAATTGTGCTGCTCGAAACATGGATACTATAGACCTAAACATTTCTTTTCAAACATGTGAATGCACGATTGCCTTGGAAGACATTCATATGCTTATTGGTGTGAAGGTTAACGGTCCAACATACATACAATGGGCATCTATTGAACCTTCTATGGTGGCAGAGGAATGTCATGGTTTTATTGTTGTTCATTCATATTATTTCCAAATCTGCTTTGAGGTACTTGTGAGGGTAGTACAATGGTTAACATAGACCTTCGTAGTAGTTAGTGGTGTTGGAATGATTGGACAAAGTTGGTTGTCCCACATCAACCTGTATTTCAAATCGGTTTGGATATGAAGTTGTTGAGACCTTCTTCCTTTTCCTTCTTGTACTAGAAATCCAGCTTCAGTTGAATTAATAAAATAAAATTGTGTTGTGTTCTCAATTTCAAATTTTGATGTTGCATTTATACTATATCATCTATATAAATCAAATATGTATATTGTTATGTCACGAGACTATTTCGTTTTATATAATCTGAAATATTATAAAATGTTTTGAATTATATGATACGATTGTAATTGTAATTGTAATTATTATTATTATTATTATTATTATTATTATTATTATTATTATTATAGGAGTAGCTCTAATATGTATATATATTGCCTTCCTTTTGATTTACATATCTTCTACTTCAAAGTAGAAGTAGGATCGAACAACATTTAAAAGAAGCAATTTGAATAATTGATATTATGATGTCAAACTTAATATATGACACTTAAAATACTTCTTTACGAGATGACCTAAATTACAAAATCCATCGTTGGATTGAAAATTATTATCACATATGTAGTACCCTAATTTTATCCGAATAAATTTCAAAAATCTAAAAAATAAGTGATAATTTTAGTTTTTATCATGTTTTTCCATCATTGTTAATTTTTATCATAATATCTAAAAAATATCATTAAAAAAAAGGACCAAAGTGAGAGTTCATTCTTGCAGCCCAATAATTGAGCCCATTTACGCAACTGTCTAATTACATTTATCCAAAAAAAAAAATAAAAGTGTATTAAATAAATGAAATCA
>Ga0315914_1007435_pt1 | contig 15170 bp, 6 predicted proteins | sample MpolenodulesMG_FD_203920 | JGI IMG/M metagenome (GOLD analysis project Ga0315914, IMG submission 203920) | Medicago polymorpha root nodule microbial communities from Los Angeles, California, United States - elongated nodules | ecosystem: Host-associated > Plants > Roots > Nodule | place: USA... | reverse complement strand
AACAATTAACTTCAAAAAAAAAATTCTGTCATCTGTCAAATATAGATGAAATTTTATAATTTGAAATTATGATAAAAATACATTTTTATAAAGATTAAATGTATAAATTAACTTGAAATATAAGATTTAGTTAAAAACATAAAATATGACATTACAATTTTGAAGAATAAACTTTACAATTGTTTGGGGGAGCTGTTATTTGGACACGTACGAAAAACTAACGCCGTATAAATACATCTGAGTTAGTGAATTTTTCAAATCATCATCTGATCCGATGAGAGACAGAATATCAATAAACAAATGAAAACCGTATATTTCTATGGTGTCTAATGTTAAAAGTTGAGCCCAAAAAACAGTTTGACATTGTTCATTTCTTGTAACCAATTAAACATCGTTCATTTTCTTCAAAAGTGTGGTATGCTATTTTTAATTGGTTCCATATAGTGATCCTCGAATTTGTTGGACATCCTTTTGGTGCTCACTACTCAGGTTGATGTCTGATTGAGTAAAAGCAAGACATTTTGGCTTTGTTAGTTTGATTGATATGAGTTTATGTCTAAACTGCCTATGTTTGATGCTATTATCTCATATCAATCATGGGAGGAGAGTGTTTCCGATGAGGCTGCAGTGAGATATGATGGTTTGGTGTGGCAAAATTACAAAAGAAAATTTTTAGTGTACATTTGATTTATAATACGATATATTTTAGTAATGCGAAAATTAAACAGAAAAAGCACTACAGTGAAGTGGCTATTTCTTCTTAAAAGAAAAATTAAAAACCGTGGTGTTGGGAGTTGCATTGACTTGTGAAACATTGTCTAATTATGTCATATATATTATCTTTTCGGACTAATATATTAATAAGAAAAATATTGGGCTGTAATCTGGTGTGGCAGCTGCCACACTAGATCTGCCCCTGATTATAAGACATTACAACGCATGTAAATATTGTTGGGTCAGGAGGGGAGCTCTGAGGGACCATGCACATCGAGGTTAGAGCAACCACACAAGCAAAAGAAACACCACACTCTTACCCAAAACATTAAGGCAGTGGGTTTATGGGTCCTCTTACTTATAAGATGTTCAACCTTTACTTTTCTATCCGATGTGGGACATATAACTCACACTTGCACACAACAAATATTATCTTTTTTTTATATAGTACTTCATCTTATCCTTGTACAATTATTTCCACAAACAGTTTGCATTTGCAATTGACAATGTATATGATACTCTCTTTTATTTTTTTCTTTATTTAAATGTATATAGTTTTTTTTAGAGGATTTATGTGTGTATAGGATTACCTAATGAACATTTAGTTATCTGTCTTTTATAGTTCGTTTTAAATTGTTACCCAAATTCGGATGCTGTGAAGGAGCTTCACATTGACACAGCATCAATGGTTGGGATGGTTATTACGAAAGTCACATTGCTGGGAGCACAAGAGATACCAAAAGAAACTAGGCACATTAATTTTAACTGCATGAGACTCAATCAACAATTATATATAAAAAAAAAAAAGAAGCTAAAATTGATGGAAATGAGAATTTTGTGGAGGCAATGGTTGAGCTAGCTAGAAGTGTTGCAAGAATAGATATTATCAGTTTATCCCTGGTCTAGCTCAAGCTGTGGACCCGACAACACGTGCATTTATTTATGTCAAACAATAGTACATGCATTGAGAAGGACTTAGTTGCTTGAGAACCTCGTCCATGCATAGATAGACCCAAAATCAGTGTGATCCATATTTGGAAAGGCAATAAGACGAACAGATCTTTTCGTTTGAGCAAATAAAAATCACATAAGTAGGAGAAAAACAATGTATATGATGTTAAATCCTTGCAATTAATGTAAATTCACAATTTAATGATTATTTTAATTGATTGAGTCTGGTACAATAAACTCACTCATTTTCACGAAGATCTACTTTGCATCACACACCTTTTACCTTTGGACAAAAATATTCATTTATTTACCTTAAAGAATTATTAAATCTGTGGGTATAACTATAATTTATGGATTTATTAATTATGGAGGTACCATCTCAATGAATTATGGTGTGACTCTTGTAAATTATGATATGGTTTTCTTTGTTAGAGTTAGAACTATTTGTTACTAAAAAGAAGAAGGATGGAAGTTTAGAAAAGAGAGAATTGCACACAATGTGAAAGAATCAAAATTAATTATTTAATCGAAATCTCTAATAGATTACAATCGTTAAGTTTACTTATATAATAAGTAACTTGATGACAGTCAGTCAGTCACTTATTATTTTTAGCACTTAATCCAACTGTCTAAGGCAACCATTGAATTTAATACATCCTTTATTTTAACGAACTTGCTAAGTAGAAATTAACAACGGTCCTCGTGGATACGAACTTTATTATTACTTCGATAGTTTTGGCACACTTGCCAAATATCTATCATAACTCAATTAACAAATTTAACAAACTGGTTACTTGAATAACAAGTAACTAAATCTATCTATCAATTACAAACAAATATACCTAATTTGAATTATACCTCAACATTTTATTAGTACAAATATTTCTTCTTTTCTTCTCTCCCTCTGTCAATTAAACTCAAGTGAAGAGATAAAAAAATGCCAGTGACCTTTCCTCTTTCTTCATCTTCTACTTGAATGCTGAGGCTAATGGAAGATGAAAAACGTTAATTACTGGAGTAAAACATGGGATATGAAATGATAAAATAAATATAATGTTTATGATGATAAAACAAAGTAAACCAAATGAACAACAACGATGAAAGGTTTAGAATTAGATTATTGCTAACGAGTGTCTCGTTTAAGAATTCTAAAATAAAAAATTATTCGGTAAGAAGGTCAAATTTTTTTATTTCATAAAAAGTTATCATTTAATAAAGGTCTTAAAGAGTGTTCCGAATGCACTTGTTATCATTTTCCTTTAAATTATACACCCATAATGATGAATTTTTTTGGGGGCAGAGAGACATTGACGAGAGAGGAAGAAGAAGAAGGCAATATGAGTATGGAAATACAAAAGTAGATTTCCTGTTGTAAAAACAGGGTGATGTAAAGCATATGAGATGTTGGATCATAATTGTCGGTCGTGATCATTTTAACAGTTTTCAATTTTAACTATTCCATCTCAAATGATCAGATGAGATTGGAAATTGAGTGCATTGCTACAACACCAAATCCGAATCCGTACAAATACCCAATTATTTTTTCCCGTTTTCTTTTCTTTCCTAGCAATTAGTGGTGAGCACAATTAATAAGGATTGAGAATTACTTTTAGCACAATTCAAAAGAGATGTGAGCAAATTTATTAAGGAGTAATCTTTAATGTAAAAAAATGGATATTTTTGTTTAAGGGTAAAAGTTGCATGATGCTAAAATACACATTCATGAAAATGAGTGGGTCTGTTGTAGTAAACCATAATAAACTTTAATATAAGAAAATGAATATTTTTGTCCAAGGGTAAAATGTGCATGGTACTAAAGTAGATATTGATATGTACGCCAAGTTACAAGAATTTTAAAACAAGTCAAAGTCAAGTTGCAACAATAAACTTTTTCAAGAAAAAAGTGCAAATCCTCGTGCAATTTTTTACACAAACAGAATGCATTTGCAATGAAACAATAATTACCATTTTCTTTTCTCCATATTGTTTTCTAGTGAAGATTTAACTATCAATCTTTTAAATTGTTGCCTTGTTCAAATCATGTGACAGATCTTTGAAATGAAACAACAATAGTTGGGATGGTGATTATGAAAATCATTAGATGTAAAAGTTCATCAGAGGTAAGAGTCAGTACACTAATTAGTTATTCTCATTGTTTATATAAATTACTCCTATAATCCACGGTAATATAACAAAATTCTAATCCATTTCGCACACATTCTTCCAAGGAAAATGTTGTGTGTCGCGGGAGATTTCTTCACGACAACCTTGTGAGAGAGACTTATTATAAATGCAGCATTAATTTTTTCATAATCAAAGTCACACGTTTATTCCACTAAGAATAAAATATAACGGCTCAAAACATTTTAAATAAATTCGCTATGCTTTCTTTTGTTGAAAATAGCATGGCTCTTCTTCCAAACTTTTTTTTTTTGACAAGACATTCTTCCCAACTTGTTTGTGGTGCAAATGGCATTTATAGATTGATTAGATTCCAATTATAAAGACCAAATAAAATGCTTGATTTTGAATGCCAATCGCATTAATTTTCACTCCGTGGAACTCTACCAAAAATGAAAAAGAATTATTACGGACAAGTGGACCCAATAACACATGGAATTTTTGTTTAAGAATATTAATCATTTACACTTCTAAGAAATGCAATACTTGATTGTCTATAATTTTTCTTATATTTATGATTTTTTTCGTGGTCATTTTATAAGTAGGGAGTATTTACTACTGTTTAATACCGACTAATATCATTCGAAGAACCTATTAAAACACACAATGGTGATTCTCCTTTCTGAACTAATCTTTTTTTCATATAAGAGTCTTGATTTAACTCACCACTTATTTAAAAGATTCAAATCTCTTGCCACTATGATTATATACAACCATTAAAATTAAACCGAAAAATGTTAGATGAACACAAATCTCAATATATGCCCTAAAACCTTTTTTTTCTTGCTTATTTCGGCTTTGTAAAAAAACAAGGGTGTCTGTATAAACAATTTTTTTAAAAACGTACACATTTAAACCTTTACAAGATAATGCAAAGTTTTTCTTTAAATTGTACCATTCATTTCAAACTTGTTAAATGGATAAAAACTCAAGGGAAGATAATGGAAAGGTACTCTTGACCAGTTGATCCAAGCCTGTTGTACGTACAATATGTTGTCGATGATAAGTGGTTGGAGATGGAAATGGTGGGTCTGGCTTCGTTTTCTCTTCAATTATATTATTACTTTCAGTTTAGCTTCTAGGTCTCATTTCAAATATATGAGGGACAAGTGTCGAGTTGATTGTACTCTCTTCATTTTTGCATGCATTATTGTGTATGTGATAATGAGTTTTCAACTAACAATAACCACAATATAATTCAAATAATTCATTATTAAGAATAAATTAGAACACGGATAACACGTCATACAGTAGTGCATTATTGTGTGAGAGTGAGGTTGAATGATAACAATGCTTAAAAATATACAAAGTTCTCGTTATTTTCTTCCTTTCTATAGTTTTCTTTGAGACTAGCTAGCTAGTTAATTTTTTAAAAACTATATACCGGGTATATGCATGATAATAACATAAACAAAGACCACATGTGTTGTTCAAATTCGGAATAGTTAGCACAACTAGTTTGAGTTAAAAGAATAAAAATTTAGAGGTTGCTGAGTTTCAATCCATTAATCTAACAATTTGCGGTTTAGAAAAAAAGAAGATTTTTGCCATTTCTTTTTTAAAATTAAAAAAATACTATTCAATTAATATACCTCATTATTTAAATGTGATTGCATTGTGTTGCTGCTATTGTGAACATTTCTATTTTTGCAATGCATGATGAACTCGTTACTAGTACTTACTTGTTGTCCATTTGAGAATTTATAAGGGCAGCAAAAAATAAATCAGATTCATATTCTAAGACACATTTGAGCCGAATCCTTGTAATTCCAAATATATTACAATTTTCACTATTTAATAAACCTATAATATATTTAATGATTGAAAGTGATGACATAAGAACCACCTATAGAATGCTTTTATTTTAAAAGTCTATAATGAATTCTAGAAGTAGTTTTTTATGTTGATGTAAACGGAGTATATACTATCTATATAGTATTATTGACTAATTAAAACATAATATAATTGGTCTCCTCTAGACAAAATACTACTATAATTTGTCAGTTAGTGTATGATGTGAGCATCACATTCACATGCACTTGTCAAATTCACGAGTCAATGAGTCATCATTCATATATAACAATATAGACACATTAATACGGATTTGTTTAACTTTGTGTAATACTTGTCCATTGACTATGCAGGCTTATGCCAAAAACAAAACAAAAAATGTTTTCATGAATTAATTCGAGTTTTGTCTAGCAGAAATGGATTATAATTTTACAACATTGGTAAATTCAAAATTTGAAACTATAATTCAGAGTTTATTGATTGCGTTATTTTTTTTCTTCTCTAACCGTCTATTTAAATAAGATTCAATGGATTGGGATATTTAACGTTCCACGTGCATTAACTGCTTATAATAGAATAGATAAATGATACTACTAGTTAGCTGTCTTGGTATCTTATACTATGATTTATACATCCACTTTTCATGTGTTTGAGCACATACATGAGTTGCCGTTATTTATCCTTAATTATAATCACCAACCAAACAAGAATATAAAATTCTCAACTCCTCAAGTCAATTTGGTAAACTTACAAAAGAAGTTGGTGTATCCTTTGTCATTTTTGGTGTCAAACTGCAGTGTAATACTTTTATTACTATACTAGGAAAGTAGAAATAGTAAATTTTAAAATTGACCCAAGTACTTTACCGTTTTTTTGTTTTGTTTTGTTACGTTTCCAGGATAAGTACTTTACGGTTTTTTTAAGTACTTGGAAAAGGATGTGCATTAATTAACAAATTGCATTTGGATGACATTAATCTTTGGTGATGTTGATGATATTATTCATATATTTCTGTTAATCAATCACTATCTCTTATTTAAATAATGTATTTTTTTTGTTAAAAAAAAATAAAATTATTTCTTTCCTTCATCTATCATTCTCTTTCATCTGTAACCAAAAAAATCATTCTCTCTCATCTAAAATACATTAATATTACCAAAAACTATGTCACCCAAGTGAAACCTGAGCATTAACTTAGTTAGACTGTGAATACCGTGAAGTAAGTCAAAATTTTACATTGGCGTCATTGCTGGGTTTTTATTTTTTAAGAATTGTTCGTTTTTATTTTGTGACCTAGATTCTTACTAATGGATTGCAAGATTCTTTGAGTTGATTGACATCTTTAATTTTAAAAACTAAGATGTCATTCTATAATTTTGGAAACAAAATTGTCGAAATTCTACGGTTTCAAGAATTAAAATACCTCATCTGTCGATACAAACGGAATGATATGGTTTTGTTTTAGGCTATGATGAATTCGAATAATATAAGTGATTTGTGTTATGTGTCTTGGGTTTTGATTTTTGCTTTTATGTTGATAGAGAAGGGAAGGGAGGTGGTATAGCTATTTTTTGGTGTTAAAATTTCAATTGCTCTATTATGAATTTTTCGCAAAACCACATAGATATGGAAATTGATGACTGGCCGGTTAAAGGAAAGCAACGTCTTACAGGTTTTTATGGGTTCCAGAAGCGAGTCGAAGGAGAAATTCTTAAAACTTATTAAGGCATTTGTCTCATGTCTCAAGTCTAGCTACATTGGTCTATCATTGAAGACTTTAATGATATTCTATCTCCAAATGAAAATAAAGACAGAGTTGATCGTCCTAACTGGATTATCATTGGTTTTAGACTCAACACAGGGTTGTTTGATATACATGGAGGGTTACCAGTTTATGAGGTTTAAAAGCTTAAAACTTGGGCACATGTCAAGCAGTTGAAGTGAAATTAGATCGAGCTCTAATAGCTGGTATCAGCTTTATCCGCATGCTCGATTAGAATGCTTATCTGCTACATCGTCATATCATTACCCACTTTGGTTAATGTGTGAACATGTTGTCCTGGTTAATAATCACAAGCACCAATTCATGTTTGAGAATGCTTGGTTAGAAGAACCAGGTTTTGTGGATTTCATTACGCAGTGTTGGCAAGTTACGAATGGCATCAACATTGTTGACAAACTTGAGATTTGTGATTTTGATATGATTTAGTTGTGTAAATAGAACTTTCAAAACTTTCGACTGGAAATATATGATTTTCACAATAAATTGGAAACAACTCGTGTGGATGTTAATGATTTTAATACTCCATATTTCAATAGTTTAAAGACAGCGAGCTAATAAGGGTTGATCTCCTTTGGCGACAGTGAGCTAAAGCCTTTTGGTTAGGGTTGTTCAAATCCAAACCGATCCAAAATAAAACTGCAAACCGATCTAAAAAAATCGAAAACCGTAAAAAAACCGAATATTTTTGAATGTGTTTGGATGTTGTTTTGGAAAAACCGCTATGGTTGGATCGGATTTCGGATGACCTTTTCAAGACCGAACCAAACCGAACCGCAAAAGTAGATTTTAGTACATTATTTATTATTTTATTAGTATTATATATTGCATTAATTTAATCTATATTATTATTACTTCATCTATTTCAAATATAATCAATAATTTTCATTGTATAATGTTAACTTCTTTAATACATTTGTGTTATATTTTGTATGAAACTTATTATATTACCGTGTATGTGTAATATTAATATTAATAAAAAAATTACATGTTGCACTTTGCATGTCCATTTGGATTGGATCGGATCGGATTTTTTTATAATAATCATCCAAATCGAACCGAACCGCACATGATTTTTATTTTGGATCGGTTGACTTTTCCCTTCAAAACCGATCCAATCCGGACCGCGAACACCCCTACTTTTGGTATAAGGATAGTGACTTGAACACTAAGTTTTTTCATGCTACAACAAGTAAGAAAGCGAACCAGATTACATTCTCAACGCATGCAAATCAAATGTCCAGGCAAAAATGGTTACAACTCAGGGTTCTATTAGGAATTATGAGATATTTGTGGGAAAGATATCTTCACATTATTTTTATTGGAATTCTTGTACTTTACGGTACAAATTAAGAGTTAATTGGAAATTATTAAATAAAAATAGAAAATATTACTATTAATAAACAGTTCAATAAAATAAAATCAAGGCAGTAATAAATATTACTATAATGATTGATGTCTAAAATCCTAATCATATTTGTCTTGACCGTCTTCTTCTTGTGTGAATGGAAAAGCTCGGCCATGTTCTAAATTTTGTTTTACGGTCAACATTGGTTTGCGCAGTCCCTTACCTGCGTTCCAAATTTGTCCGTGTTGAAACAGATTCAAATATTTGAATTTACAAGTTGATGCTTTCGTTTTCGTTAATCTATGGTTCATGGAAAAAGAGACATGGAAATTTAGAGTTCATTTAGATGTGAAGTTTGAATAAAGATAATTTCAGATAAAATTTGGTCTTAATCGTCCTCGTGAGAATAACCTAGTTGTTAGAGACGATGTATTGTAGGATTGAAATTTGGACCCCGGCTACCCATTTATTTACCATAAAAAAAGAATTTTAACCAATAGATTGCTTGACAAAAAAACATTGAACTTATCTAGAAAAATGAGTAAATAATATTCTCCTTCATAAAACATACACACTCTTCTTACGCTAAACATATTAGAAAAATATTCACTTCTTTATCCTCATAGAAACTTATTACATTCTTCTTTCCTCTTATGTGTTAAAATCTATCGACAAAAACCTAAGAAAATGTTATTGCATGTCCATTTTAATATAATCAAATTTCAAAGGCATGTTTTTCCCTATTTTTGTTTCACAATATCATAAGCATGTAATTTTAACACCTATTATAAACTACGAAACAATAAAAAATACAATTAAAATATGTAAAAAAATATTAAAGCCGATAAAATATGACTATTTAAAAATGAATATTTTTTTAAATTATAAAATAATAATAAAATATGACTATTTTTAATTATCATTGGCATTGAAATAATAAAGAAATTGATTTTTTTCTTAAGGAGTAATACGATCAGTTTATAAGGACATTGTATAATATATGCAGGGGTATGAGTTCGAATCCGAGATATTCAACTTATTCAAGATGAATTTATAACTATTAGGCTGTTTGAAAGAAAAAACAATGAGTATAATTTAAAGCTTATTGCTTGATATGGATGACAATTAGACTCAGGTTCGATGGGTACTTGCAAAAATATCCCGCAATGGGTAGGGTAAAATTCCACTTTTATAGATCCAACCTTGGATTCGGGTAATTACCCGCAAATTTAAATGGGTATGGGTGCAGGTAAGGGTACTATACAATTCAGCCCTACAACCCACATATACACATTTATATAATATGATAAATAACTTATTTATTTTTGGTTTATAATTAAGCTTAAACCTAAAAACTACGTAATACAATAACCACTTCCTTTTACTCTTTTACTGGTGTACAATTTTTTAGGAATGTTTTTGATGTTTTTTATTTGGTTAAATACTGCGATTCGTATTATTTTATAAGTAGATTTGAAAACTTTTGAACTATAATTTTATTTCAATTATAATATTTTTATTATCTTTTCATATAGGTTATGGATGCGGGTATGAACACTTAGAGTCCATAAAGTATAAGAAATGACATTAAAGTTGTTTTCCCTAAGAATATAAACGAGAATATGAGTATTTTTTACAAGTATAGGGAAGGGTACGGTACTACCCTATAGAGTACCCATTGTTTTTCTTCTCTAAACCGTCCTTTTAAACAAGATTCAATGGATTGGGATATTTAACTCACCACCTCGTGCATTAATTGCCTATAATTGAATAGATAAAAGATACTGATAAGCTAGTTGGCTGTCTTAGCGTTTTATATGATACATGCATCCACTTTTCATGTGTTTTCGTACATAGTATGAGTTGCCATTATTGATATGCTTATAATTGCCAGCCAAACAAGAATAAAAAATTCTCAACTCCTCAAGGCATCATGGTAAACTTACAAAAGAAGTTGGTGTATATTTTTAATGTTTGGTGTCAAGTTGGAGTGTGTTTTTATTACTACACTAGGAAGTAGGACCGTAAGTTTGAAAATTGACAGAACTACCCTACAGATTTTGTGAGTATCCTTTGCGTTTTATAGTACAGATTAAGAGGTAATTAAAAAATTATTAATATAAAAAATTTTAATAAAATTTTAGGAGTTCTAGCAAATATTAATATTAGCATCTTATTGTTTTACTTTTCAATGGACAGCTAGTCCATTTCATAATTTGCATAAAGAAAATAAAATCAACGCAATAAAACATAGAATAAGGTGCATTATGAGCCACAAACGTTGTTTGCCACTGCAATGATTGATGTCTAAAATCTCAATCATCCACAGTTAATTTGTCTTTACCTTCTTGTGGGAATGGAAAAGCTCGTCCAAGTTCTAAATTTTGTTTTACTGTACTTTTGTTTGCGCAGGAGCAACTATAGTATATGTGGGTAGTGGGTATATACCATGGCATCTGTTTGTTGTACTTGCCGTTTCAAATTTGTCGGTGTGAAATTTTACTAGTTCATGTTTTTTTCTTATAAGTTTAAACATGTGTTTAGTTCCTGCACTTTCATACTATTTTGGCTTTGGTTCCTGCATTATCTTTTTTTTGGTATTGGTCCTTGCATTTTATAAAACTTTTGGCATTAGTCCTTCTGTTAAGTATCTGTTAAAAAAAACCAAAACTTCTGTTCAACTTTTTAATTATTATTTTATTCATTATTTAACAAATACTTAACGGAAGGATTAATGCCAAAAGTTTTATAAAGTGTAGGGACCAAAATCAAAATTGTGTAAAAGTGTAGAGACCAAAACCAAAATTGTGTAAAAGTGCAGGGACTAAACACACATTTAAACCTTTCTTATATGGTTCAAGTAATAATTTTCTCATTTCCAAAGTTTTTCTAAAATTCTACCAAACAAATTATTAATTTAAAATAAAGTTGTAACTTAAAAGAAAAATTATAGAAATTAATTACAAACATAGTCATATATAAAGGTTAATATAATATAAAGGTCAGAAGCATATTCCTATAATATTCAGTTAAAATTATATTGATTATCTAAAAAAAGTAAAGCTAAATTTAATCAAAAAAATCTGATAACATAATAAATTTAGTAAAAGAGATATGTTTTTTTCTCAATATGATTCATAATATTTATAGAAAATTTAGTCAAAAAATTGAAATTACATTAAAATATAACAAATTTTGAATATAATTCATAATATTATGTTTTTTAATAACATAATATTATGTTTGAAGTAAACATTGAAATATATTTTAAATTTTGTTCAAAAAAGTTTGCACTTCGGGTGCACTAAGTATATACTTTTCCTACAAAAACATCTCATTCAAGTTCAGTACTACTAAAATTATCTTGTGGGTTTGGTTTCATCTCATGCATATTCCTCTTAAGAATTGGTCCTTCTCCCTTCTTTTATCCATAAAAAAACAAAACAAATGAATTGGTCCTTTCTGCTTGTTTTTTTTAAAGTAAAACACCAAAATGGAGATAATTTATCACATGACTTTTTACAAGGCATCATTATTAGGCATTACTTATAGTATTTTAAACAACTTTTTATTTAAAATGCATCATTATTAGGCACTACTTAAGAAGTTATAGAAATTAAAAATAAATCAACCCCTTAAAAAATATAATCAACAAAACAAGGAATAGTTTTCATCAATGGATTATTATTTTATGTTTTCACGGAATTTATCAATGCAGATGTTGGTACTTGGTACCATATACAAAAACAATAGATTCTAAATAATAATCCAAATCATCTAAAAAAAAATAGAAAAAAAATGAAGTTACCGAGAAACCGGTACTTCCTGTTTTTCAGCCAACTCAACAAGCAAAGGTCGCAATTTATTTTTCCACAATTGCGCGTTATATTCATCCCCCTTTCCACGCTTCTTCATTTCAACAACAACCAATTCATCCGTTAACCGGTAAATCACAACAAGAGCAATCAAATTACCTTCTTGCCCTTCCAACTTTGCTCCACCACCATTCTTCAATCTTTTCACCACCACCTTAGTCCCCTCCACTATCTCCTCCACCCTCTCCACAATCCTCTCTGGTAGCTTGGCCGAAACAATCCGCTCCACTAAACTCAACCCTACATTTTCCTCGAACATACCTGACATATCTAGCCCAGTTGAAAATGATATCAAGTCAAACGCGTTTAATGATTTAAACCCAGTCCGACTCTCCTCCATTTCAGTCTTAACTAAAACTCGGTCTAACTTATATCCACCCAAGCTAAACCATGGGTCTTCAAGAATCTCATCAACACTTATCCTTGTCTTGGAATTTGTATCCAACATACGTGATAAGAGATTCTTCAGATCACATGACATCCATTTGGGGAACCGAAATTGACCACGGTAAATTTTTCTATAAAGCACAGTAATATTATAATCATTAAACGGTAAATACCCAGCAGTAACGGTAAATAAAACAACGCCGCAAGACCAAACATCAGCTTTCGCACCATCATAGCCTTTCTTTGCAAGAATCTCCGGTGCCACGTAGGACGGCGTACCACAAACCGTGTGAAGCAACCCGTCGGGTCGGATCTGTTTTTTAACCGCGCTTAACCCGAAATCCGTTACTTTGAGATTATCATTCTCATCAAGCAAAAGATTATCCAATTTAAGATCACGGTGGAAAACACCGCGAGAGTGACAGTGTTTCACGGCGGAGATAAGTTGCCGGAAGTATCTTCTTGCATGATCTTCTGTCAGCTTTTCATTCTTCGCTACTTCTTCGAAGAGTTCGCCAGCTTCAGCGAACTCCACGACGAAGTAGATTTTACTCTTCGAAGCCAGGACTTCGAAGAGATCGATAATATTCGGGTGATGAAGACGACGGAGAATTGAGATCTCACGTTCAATGTTAGCAGCGAATTCTCCATTGATGAGTTTCTTCTTGCTTATCACTTTCACCGCTACGCTCTTCCCTGTTTCAATGTTGGTCGCATGATACACCTTCGCTGATGCACCAACACCTAATAATCTTCCAATTTCGTATTTCCCAAACAAAACGACGCCGTTTGTTGACTCTTCATTCGCCATAACGGTGTCGTTCTGAACCTGATATCTAATTGAGTGAAAATATTTAAGGGCGTGTTTGGGTCCCTTAAAGTTGCCGTGGTTGTTGATTTTGTGAAGTGCTTTTGAAGATTAATGATGATTTTAATGATGTTTGTTGGAAGTGTATTTGAGAGAAGGAAAAAGAAGAAGTGTAAGCGATGTGGTGGAGTGAAGAGTGGAATACGGCTGCTATTTAAAGATAATCGATTATACTTAAAAAAAAGAAAAGAAAAAAAAGATAATCGATTCTACTACTTTGAATGTTTGGCTTTGTATATACGACAATATATGGTTGGTTTACTTTAATTTTTGTTATTTTTTTAGTGGAAACATACAGGTGTAATGGTGTGACGCAGGTACAGTAATAATAATCATAATCACTTTCATATACAGTAAAATAATCACTTTCATATACAGTAAGTGTTAAATCAGTGTTGTGTTCGTACTATATGTAGGAATATGTGGTTAGAGGTTAAGGAACTCTGTTGGTAAATTATGAGGAAGAAAACACAGTTGAATATAAACTTTATATAAGTAAAATTACATTGTTTGTTTAACCTTTAAGATTCATCGAATGGTTAATGTATTTGGTTGATAATATAGACTAAATACATTAGTTATTGAATGAATTTAAATAAAAAGAAATTCTTAGTTTGGAAAAATGTATTTAAAGCTTATGGATAATGGTTGTAGTAACCAAACGTTGTTCATTTTTGATGATGTAAAGGGGGTTCGTGCGACAGAGTTGTGACCACATGATTAATGTGAATGCACATGTACATACGACTGTACTATCACTATTTGTGTGTAAATGAACAGTAACTGCCTCCCAAGTACCAACGTCAGGGTATCCCCAATTTCCCATACCTTTTCATTCAACGCTTATCAGTTAAATTTATCAAGCTTGTATTTATCTATTCTATGTAAAAAAAAAAAAAAAAACTTGTATTTATCCCTTCAATAAAATTATGTACAAGATTTTAAAGTATTTTTAGTCTCTAAATTTTGCATCAGAGAGAAAATTGCATCAAATGAAATATATAATAGTTTAATGTGCTCAAAATAAAAATTGATTTGGTACTGAAGGTGAGAAAAACACAAGAAGGAAGTTGAATTGTGTTAGCTTTTTCTTCGTTTTCTATTACTGAAGTCACTGATCAGAAGCAGATAGAGTTCAGCTTCTGATGTGATAATCAGAATCTAAATGCAGCAGATAAAAATGGAGAGAGAGAGAGAGAGAGAGAGAGAGAGAGAAGAAAGACACAAAACAATTATACAGGTTCCTTCCACAAACCGGAAGTAGTCTTGTACCTC
>Ga0315914_1007434_pt1 | contig 15173 bp, 12 predicted proteins | sample MpolenodulesMG_FD_203920 | JGI IMG/M metagenome (GOLD analysis project Ga0315914, IMG submission 203920) | Medicago polymorpha root nodule microbial communities from Los Angeles, California, United States - elongated nodules | ecosystem: Host-associated > Plants > Roots > Nodule | place: USA... | reverse complement strand
AAAATACATAGATTGAGGTTAGTTGAAGAAGGATTTGATTTATGTTACCTTTTGGAGCTGGAACTTGAGACAGACGTGAAGATGTAGAGAGACAGCGATGGAGAGAGACAAAGATGGTGTTTCACGCATGTTTGGGGTTTGAGTTTGGGTTTCACGTGAACGATTGCGGCCGGAATACACGGTGCTGAGATGGTGTTTCACGGTGGTTTGGGGCTGGAATCACGGTGCAGAATGGTGGTTTGGGTCATGGTGCAGAATGGTGTTTCGCGGTACAGAGAACGGTACAGAGAACGGTGCAGAGAACGGTGGTTTGGGGCTGGAATCGATCGAGAACGGTGGAACGGGCTGGAATCGAACGACGGATTGGAAAAGGGAAGAAAGGGAAAAGGGAAAAGGGAACGGCGATTGGGAAAGTGAAGAAAGGGAAAAGGGAAAAGGGAGGGATAAGGAAAAATGAATATTTTTTATTTGAATTTTGATATATAGTTTTTAAATGGGGTCAAACAATTTAATATCATTAGAAGTTAAAAACTTTCCTCACCCCAGCTTTTTAAGTCATGTGGATAGCAACCCATTTAAAATCCTTGATTTAATAAGTGTTTTTTGTACTAGTGGTAGTTCTATAAATAGAACCATTGTGTTGAAGCAATGACACACCGTTTTACAGAAAACCTAAAACCACAAAATAACCCCTAGTTCTCTCTGAACCACTGATTGCTTGTCTAGCACCAGGAACTAGAGGATATTTGTTCGTGTGGACAAGTAGAGGTGTTGCTACGTTACTTTTCTATGATTGAAATTTTTTTTGTACTTCAAGAGATAACAATTCTATCACTTATTCATGTTAATTTCGTAATGATCCAAGGAAAAGAAATCAAAAACTTTCATTTATGTTGCCTTTATGATCATAATTTCCCTCCAGTGGCATCCAAACCAATTACGAAACCAGGAATCAGATTGTTTTTTTTTACTACTATATGTTTTAATTTCATTAAACATATTGAATTTAAATAATAAAGAGGTATTAATTGGTGTTGCACCATGTTTCTATTTTGGATGTTCGATTTGTTTGAAGCTTAAGAATTGATATTGTTGAAGCGTCAATATATCGTTCACCATATAGATTGAAACATGTCGATTAATCTTGTATATGTAGGATATGCATAATCTCTTTTTGCATCTTTGTTCTTCTAGGAATTCTTTTGTCAATCATCACAATTCACAACCAAAGATATCCCTATCAAGGCATATATTCATAAATCCTTGTGGAGACGATAACTAACTACTTTATTACTTGTTAGTTTTGGTGCACTTGCCCATTTTTCCATCACTCAACCCTTTCTTCTTCTCCAAACCTATTACGGGCCTTCTGAGACCATGGTACCCCCACAAAGATGTACATAAAAACCGCCTCCATGCAACTTGAACCTTCCAAACCTGTCTTGTCCAAAGTTTCCTGGTGTGATCACTTTTTAGCATCGCGATCTCACCATTGACCATCCCCCCATATCCCCCCTGTATATATCACCAAGAGTGGACCTATTCCCCTCCTAGATGGACTCTTTATCGTCGATGATGAACTCTGGTGTCACTGCCCTAGTGAAACCCTAAGACTCTCTTTCTCTCTCTCTCTCTCTCTCTCTCTCTCTCTACATGGGTTTGGGTTTCTTTTTCATTACCTATTCTACCCCTCATTTAAACTATTTGAAGTACTATTTTATCCTTTAATAATATTATTTTAAATTTTAATTAAAAAAACTAAATCCCATTAAAATAAGAAATGTCCCACTACAAAAGGAACAATATTATCTATACTATATATGAAGGGGATAGGGATTTTGGGCTGAATTTTGATACAATTCCAATTATACCCTTAAAAAAATTTACTATATTAATGGTGATAATAAAAAAGATAAGTATTTATATTATATTTGTTAAATCATTGTTGTCATTGTAAAAGATAAACATATTTTTTTGGTTTTGTTACAATTTAAAGGTCACAAATATTTATATTTTATAATTCTAGCCAAATTCAAAATTTTATATAAAACATCGTTAATAATTTACTCGCGTTAGCGCAGTAAGTAATAATAAAAAGAATGACTCGTAAGTGCCCGTCTTTTTATTACTACATGTAGTGTTCACTAGATAATAGTTAATTATTGGGTTTATTTTGTTGGGATGAGTTTTTTTTATTAGTAGTCAATCTCGCTGCTTTATTATTATCTTTGTAACCCTTATTTTCAATCAAACTTTCTTGAAACCCTAACCCGAGTATTCTTGTCTTTCTCCTCTTTTGCTATCTATTTTGTTAACACAAGTAAACCCGAGTATGTGAATTAAAAAAACAATGAAAACGATGGCGTGTGGGGGAGCATCAGTTTTACGGTGTTTTGCCATAGTTTTAATGGCAGCGGCACTACTTATAGTAGTTAATGATGCAAAAGATAGTAACTTTTTATCGGATGAACCACCATGTGATGAATTTTACATGGTTAAAGAAGGGGAAACCTATTATAGCATAGCGGAAAAGTGTGATGATCAATCTATCTTGTTCTCAAATCCAGATGTCCATGATTCGGAAGATATCGTTCCTGGTGTTATACTTAGAATAAACCCTAAGCGGTGAACACTTTGATACATAAGTAGTTTGATTGGGTATGTACAGTTTATCTAATTTTGGCTACTAATTTACTTTAAAATCAATTTTGGTTACGGTAGCCAACCAAACTCGTAGATAGCTAAGAATTTTCAACGGGATTAAGAATATTTTAGTGTTTTTTTTTTTTGTGAGCAAATTTGGCTTATTCTATCCTTAACATTCTCTTCATAACTCCATTTATGAGTGTAGGGTTTTAACCTAATGATTTAATGTTGTTGACATTTAGAAGTGAATGAATTAAATCATTTTTCTGTTCCTTTCTTAATTCTTATGTATTGGCTAGATCATGTGGTGAAGTTAGAGATTACATGGTTATTTGGCATTTGCAGTTTTATTATTTAATGACTGTCATCAAAATTGTTATTTAAACATCAAAGTCTCTTTTGGATCATCATCATACTTCTATAATTGGAATTAACATTCAAGTTTCTCCAGTTTTCAATACATCTAACAACTATTTCCAGGCATACAACACTCATCATTATTATCTCAAATCACACATTAGGCACACATAAAGGTTTTAGAGATCTTTGCAATGACATCACAACCACAATTGTAGCCCCATCGGTCGTATTTTCCCATCTTTTGATGAAGTAATAAGGTTCGCAATGTGAGCGCTAGAGCAATCTAGAACCATGGTTGTTGCATGTTGCTTTTGGAATTTTCGAGAGGTCAAATTCTTCAATTCCTCTTTTCAAGTTATGCATATTCTATTGTACACACGTTCTATGAATTCTCAGCGAACAGGAAAACTAATACGCACAATATTTCATTTTCATTGTAAACGGTCAAAGAGCCTTTGGTTTACTAGGTTGTGGTTTTTTTGCTTATTTCTTCTATTGATATGTTTTGATTGTGAAAAATAAATAATATTTATGAATGAGGGCCACGATTAACGGCTCTATGTAGCACCAAAACTTCAAATTGAAGACATATTTGTTTTTCAATATGTGTCGGTGTACAAGATACTTCTCAAGATCAAAATGAGTGTTGTTTGATCTTGATCAACAATTGGTTTTGATGATTGATTGATAGCAAGAAATCCAACTCTGAATTAAATTCTAACAATGCAAACAAGTATGTCAAAATACTTGAGTAAATTAAGATTTCAATCCTCGAAGTTGTCAAGTACGCCAGTCTCTCAAATTTAATCAAATTAATCTCTTAAAATAAAGAATGCCATCAATTATGTTTTTCCTTCAAAATATATATTTTCTATATATTCATCAAACCCAATAAAAAAAACTACATATCACTTGAATGTGCTTCAAACGAGTGTTCATTAGCTTGTAATCGTGCAATTACTGAGATAGGAGATGGAGTACCAAAAAAGTTACATTGAGTTCATGACAAATTTTGTCAAATGCCACCTTAAAACTGTGTTAGCAGCATAACTTCAAATTGATTTGTATTGTATCTATCTAAACATCAAAAATGATAATTTCTACAAGTGTTTTAGAACCATTAACCCAAAACCAATACCTAAAAATGTTGCAATTGAAACACCAAAAATGCCTGTAAGAATTCCAGGAACAACTAAAGATTCCCAGCCTTTAGCCTTAGCCATTCCACAAGCTGTTGTAGGGCCTCCAATATTAGCATTTGATGCTAAAAGTAATAGTTTCAAATCAAGCTTAAATAACTTTCCTAATCCAAGAACAATAAGAAGATGTATAGTAACTTGAACCAGCGCAAACATGAAAATGCTTGGGGCAGTTTGGATAACATTCAGTATACTTCCACTAGCTCCAACCACCACAAAAAATATCTGCGAACGAAATAGATCGTATGTTAAACATCTTAGGTCACATGATCCTTAAATTTTTGCAAGAGTATCATATCAATCAGTACATACAGTGTCGTTTGATCAATGTAATCTATCTAGTGTGATAAGGCCTAGTTGTTGTTGTATCATATCAATTAGAAGGTCTAACTTCTTGGAAAGAACTTATAATTTAGAATGCTTTGTTGTATGTATGAAACTATTTCTCAAGCAATATAACGTGACAGGAAAGAAAAGTTGGAAAGCATTTGGTACAAAAATTAAACCAAACATACTCAAGAACAATCAAGCCTCACAAAGTTCACACGAGTCTGTTAAAGGGTTTGTTGCTAGTCCTACTCTAAAGAAATTTGGTACCTAAAAGCTCACTACTCCATTTCTTTTTTCCCAGCGAGTCCTACTCTAAAGAAATTTACATATAGGTTCATAAGATCTATATCTACAGAAACAACATGAAGCAAAATAGAAGAGTAAACATTCATTTTGGTCCTTCAGGTCTTTTGTTAGTATTTGGTTCATAAAACACACACATAGGGGATTTTGTAATTTCAATACTTAAAAATATTATAGTGACAGTGCATCACACATATATAACCAAAAACGTTTTTTGTTACCTGCATCAAGACCAAAGCAACAGTATGACCAGCAGGTATAAGGAGACTAATCAGCTTTGGTGCAAGAGTGTTAGGATCCAATATGGGGTGGTGTTTTAAGTAATTAATAGGTAGTTATTTAGGTTTAATTAGATTATTAGTAAGTGGCCCGTTATGACTAAATAATAAGAGGCCCATTAGAGTTAAATACTAGATACTAGAATGTTCTCTTTATTTGTATATAAAGGGGAATTCGTAGGAGTTCTAGAGTATGGCAGATTGAGTTTCTGTTTTAGGGCCAGAGTAGGATTCCTCTCTGAGTTGTGTCGGAGCTTTGCTCCGGGAGTAGTTAGAGAAACTCTCTCTTCTACTATTTTCATTACTATCAATAAAGCACAATATTTTCTTTAATCACTATTTGTTTCATTCTTTTGCCTTACTGTTAATTCATTGGTAGGATCCTTGGGTTCCTATCAAATTACTATCAAATCCAGTAGGTCGGACCAATTTGATAGGAACCAACAGATCCTACCAACAAATTAACAGTAACACAACCAAGGAAGAAGATGAAAGAGATGGTAATTAAGGACACAATTTGATAGTAACACAACCAATTTGACAGTAACACAACCAATTTGATAGCACTCCTCAAACCTTCTTTTTTCCCTGCTAGTCCTACTCCCATACATATTTGCCAAAGCCTTAACAGTTATGATTGTCGACCTAAAGAATTTACATATTTTGCAACTTAGGTTCATAAGATCTTTATCTACAGAAACAACATGAAGCAAAATAGAAGAGTAAACATTCATTTTGGTCCTTCAATATGTCTTTCGTTAGTAAATTTGGTCCTCAAATATTACTTTCATTAGTTAATTTGGTCCCGCTTGTGTCTTTCGATTAGTTAATTTGGTTCATAAAACACACACGTGGGGATGACTATGTAATTTCAACGCTTCACACATAAAGAGACCACTCAAAATAGAATCAAAAAAGTTTTTTGTTACCTGCATCAAGACCAAGGCAACAGTATGACCAGCAGGTATAAGGGGACTAATCAGCTTTGGTGCAAGAGTGGCTAAAACGACGATGATTGCAGTTACTCCTGGAAGAGTTCCTCCTTGTATACCGTATAGTTTTGTTAAGTATGTTGCAGCTCTACATATTAAAAATGATGTAGCAACTGCAGTAGCTGTTTGCAACACTGGCATGTTACCCTGATTTTCTGACTTCATATGCATTTCTTTATCTGCAAAGAATAAAGATTATTCATAAAATCAAGCAAAACTTTTTCCATTCAAGACGAAAACAAAATCTTTATAAAATTTACATAGTGAAGAAAAATGAATGACTTCATCGTGATTATAGTTCTAAGTTGCAGTTTACAAATGTATTTGTAGCCGTGGTATAAAGGTTTTAGAGATCTCTGCAACTGCAATTGCTCGCATTTTACCTCAATATCGAAATTTGCAGCGTAACCGCAACTACGACTGCATTTTAGAACCATAATCATGATAAATATCTTACTTTCTATATACACAAATAAATAAATTTCCAATCAACGCTTATTGATGTTAGTGCATTGACTATAACAACTTATGGAACCCTCACGCGCCCAAATTAAAATATCAGTGAACGAAATCTAAACAGTTTTTGATCTGCAGTTGAGATTGCATCTGATCATGATTCTCCCCGATATCAAAGATCGTGATACAACCACAACCAATATAATATGACCAAATATTAAATCAAAACTATTCATTCTATCAATCCAGTAAAAAAAACTATTAATTCTTTCAAAGGAAAGAAAATATTGGAATACTGTTTAAGAGTAAAAATTGTACCAGTGGTTGGTGGTGCAGTCTCTGCAGGTATTTTAGAAGCCAATGCAAACAACACCATAAAATAAAGAGCAGTGATAACATTATCTGCTGCCACTCCTGCAGCTAAAACTGATGCTGACAAACCAAGCGCCTCTGAAATGGCAACATAATTAACAGCTACAACAATCGACAGGAAAGGGTCAAAGGAAACTCATTCAACTTTAATTTACCATTGTAAACATCAATGAACATTTTTTAAATAATATACCAAGAAACCCTACCTAGCCACCCATATAGTTGCAAGAAAATATGTACAAAGTCAAGTTTTTAATGGCATCGAGTATTCAAGTGGTATATAAATGCTTCATCCCTATCTTAGTATGAGTCTGGTTAACTTATTTTGGGACTGAGAAACAAGCATGTGCTTAGTCGACTCCAATGTACTAACCTAATTACAGAATTGAATTCTCTTTGGTCAATCAGTCGTGGATCTCTGCTGTTAGGTGAAGATCAAAACAATTTATATTTTGAGATGTATTTTAAATTCAATTTGGTGAAATCATTCGAGAACGAGTTGTCATATCATGCAACAGTCAAGTTGCCATGACTGCATGTTTTCTCGACTGTAGAGAGTCAGGTCATATATTTTTTCGTTTGATTAACCTTGCTAGTGTTTTGTCCATAACATATCGGTTATTATAGGCATGTAATCTATGGAGAAACCCTATAAGTATCTGGCATTTAATTCTGCTTTAAAGTTACAGTCCTACAGATATAGTTATAAATTGCATTCTGCAACTGCAGTATAAAGATTTTAGAGATCATCGCAACTGTAATTGCTGCTGCATCGACCTAATTTATTGAATTTTTGCCACAATGTCAACGTTCACAGTGTAACCGCTGCTGTGACCTCAACTGTAGTTTAGAACTACGGTTATAGATATACAATAGTTCATTAGTTCTATAAATATGCGGAAGATAAAATCAAACAATCAGAAGGACTGTTTGATTGGAGTTGATTATTTATGGTCATCATAACAACTACATTTCATCCAAACATGCATTATGTGTAGAAGCAAACCACAATCAAGCATGGAGAATTTGTTTAGGCACTTACATCCACCAATATAGCTTCCCATTAGAGCTGCTGCTATTTTCCAGTTGTCAGGACCAAGAGATCTCATAGGCACTAAAAGAAATGCCACTAGAGTGCCAATTACAGTAGCAACTACAATCCACAACATCAGAATCAGTTTCACAAGACAAAATGAATATTCTCGAAGAGTGCGTTCCTAAGCTATGAAGCACCAACGAACACAAAAAAACTGAACGCTGACACAACAACATCACTAATAAGTTACGATAATGAAATAATTAAATGTAACTGCATGTAATGCTGACACCAGACACGCTTTCAATCGTAATTCCGCCATTTTTTATAGATAAATAGAATCACCTGACCCAAGTAAGAAAGCTGCTAGAAGTGTTCCAGTTGAACGAACTACTTGCTGCAAATTTGCTCCAAACAATAGCAATGGAATCGTAAGAGGTAACAGAAACTCCAAGACAATTGAATATGCAGGTGCATCATGTGGAAGAATTCCAAGATTACTTGCAGCAAGTCCGACTAATGTGCTCACTAAAGCAGCACTCACCATGCTCCCAATTTTAGTCTTCTCCGACCTTGTATTTCACACCAACATATATATGTTCATTTACTATATATATACATGCATATAACTCATCACAGAAAGAAAAAATATATTCTTAAAAGCAAATGAATGACAACATATAATAATTTTCATTACTTATAAAAATAAGAATAATTACACATTTGGTCCTTTAATTAGTTTGATGTGTGTGAGCTTTTGTTCTTCAATACTTTCTGATTCACTTGTTTCAAATATAAGTCTTTCCAAACCCACTTGGGTTGGCCTAGTGGAGGTGGCTTGGGGCCTTGGAGTGTACTCATCTCAAGATCTTGGGTTCGATTCTCTCAAGATCGTTTTCAATTTTAAATTTCACAAATTCTCATAATCTTCTAAATTTTTTGAGAAATTGAAGTGATTCAATTGTTTTATCTTCTTTTACTTTATTTCAACAATTAAAATATGAATTTTAACTCATCATCATAACAAATTGTGTTAAGCTAAACCATTCCAACATATAATGCTTCAAATCTTCTCCCCAAAAATTTTCAAGCACATCTAAATCTTTATTAACATAACAAACTAACACTCCACTATGGTGGGTAAATAGTATAGTGGCACAGTGGTGCCACTTTATATAGTTGTACAAGTTCAATCGCAAGGACCGCAACTGCATCCGCAACCGCAATTTAAAACTAATTGACACATACACTTAGGCTTTGTTTGGAAAAAAAAATAATAGTGGATAGCTAATAAGCTAGCTTATAACGAATGACTTAATCTGGCTGATAGCAGATAACCTATTCAGTTGAAGTAGCTTTTCCTTTTTACGAAGGTTATAGTTGCTTATAAATATAAATTGATATAAAAAAATGTGCAATAGATTAATATTTATTTTTTACAATTAAGATTGCAGGGGTAAAATTGAGATAAAAAACAGTAAGGTATAAGCTACTTGAATTAGTTTATCACAAACCGCTATAAGCTCGTGAGAAAGTGACCGTTACCAAACAAATATTTTTTAGTCAAATGAACTTATTATAAACATAAGTTATAAGCTAAAAAAACATAATATTTATTAAAACATTATCATCCTATTTCTCAACAAACCATGTAGAAATAGAATTGGCAAAATCAACGAGACCAAATTACAGAGAAATGAATGAATAAAATTACCAAATCCCAAAAGCACCAATGCTGAAGATAGCAGACCAAACACCCCAATGATCATCAGGAGATATGATAGGATATCTGAGCTGTGACTTCACTGCAACAACACTTCGAGTTATACGAGGTTCCTTAGACAGATACGAGGTAATTCTCGTGGTAGTGTGTTGAGGTTGTAGTACGAGCTTTGGACATGAATTGAGGATGTTGGAGAATCTAGTACGGAGAGAATGTCGGAATGATACGTGGCGTGATGGGATTGGACGTAGTGGAGAGAGAACAGTGACAGGTGGGTGTTTGAGGAGAGACATTGGTGTCTGTGTGTGTGGAGATTGTGAAATGATGATATGGAGTTGAAGGACTTCTGATCATGTATTTATATGATGGTTGGTGACTGCATTTTCAAAGAGAACCAAAACATATATTAACATGTGCCTTGCACGTGACAATGGGAAAAAATATTTGGATCTTTGGTCCCGGTTGAGACTCTAGTAATCAGCAGTTCGACCAAGAAGATAAATAAAGTTGAATCAAGAAGCATTTCACCTAATATTTGAATTCAGCGTTTTATGGATGAAATCATACTAAAAAAAGTTCATCAATCATTTGAATATAGATTATGTGAAACAATTTTTTTCAGAAAAGGGATGTAAATATTTAAGTCAACAAGGATAAATTGGAAAATTTAGGTCAAAGAATATTAAATTGACATAAATTTAAATAAAATATTGTTAATTTTTTGGTAATTAATCAAAATATTTATGTGTATTCGTTTTTATCCAACTTTGTATCATAAAAAATCAGGGACCAAAAATTTCCATAATTTGTAAAGGAAAAAAAAGGCCAAAACCCGGTTTCAAAAAAGGTGGCCTTTGTTAAAAAAAATAATGGACTAAATTTTTTTAAAAATAAAAGGTGGATTAAAAGTTAATTTTTAGGAGAATAGGAGGAAATAAATGTTTAAATTAAAATTTTTTTAAAATAAAAGGTGGATTAAAAGTTAATTTTTAGGAGAATAGGAGGAAAAAATGTTTAAATTAAATATTGATCTACACTAGTACTAAAAAAACATAAAAGCTATTAATTTTAGTTTGATATGTTCTTTACAAATTTAAGCATAAAAATACAATTTTTTTTTCAAATTCTCTTGTTTGTTTCACCTTTTGCATACCTTGTGCGAGGTGATTCATTGTTGGTTATATATATATATATATTTATATATCATTTTAGTTTGTTTAAAAAAAAAAGAATATACATCATTTAGATAATATAATTATTATAAAATTAAAATAAGAATCAAAATAATTGTATCCTTCACACACAAAAAAAAAATCAAAATAGATGTAATATAAATATAAATAAATCCCCTAAATAACATATAAATAAATAAAATATATTAAAAAAAATATACAAAAACGAACATAGAGTTGATGCTCTTTTCAGCTAGAAAAAGATAAAACGGATAAAAAGAAGCAAACACTTTTTTAAAGGAGTAATAAAAGAAGCAACATAGTAGTACGTTATGAATTTATGATGGTCAAACTAACGCACGAGTCTACTACAATTAAGGAAATCAATCCTTAAAAAAAATTACAATTAAGGAAAACAAAGCTCTTGAAGTTTCTGAAACGTTAAAGTTATTTTGTTGAATTAAAAATAGTAATAAAAGGCTAGTACATACATTATTAATTGAATGCATCTAAAAAGTTAAAATTTGTTTATAATTAACAACGTACTTGCCAAATCCAATTCAATGAGAAACCACATATTTCAATGTCACACTACTAATTAATCAAACACTTTTTTAGTTGTGATATTTGGAATGTTATTAACCAATTGAAAACTCACATAAAGATAGATGATTATGAGTTCGAACATGGGTCACAACATTCTACGAGATAATGCGATATTTGGAATGTTATTAACCAATTGAAAACTCACATACAGGTAGATGATTATGAGTTCAAACATGGGTCACAACATTCTACGAGATAATTTTGATATTTGTCAACTGAGTTGAGTTTGGACTTTTAAACAATTAATCTAACTTCTAATTACTTTCATAACCGTTAGGAAATGATAATAAACTTTCGTTGGATGCTAACGTAAAATTGTTTTACACTTTTTTGGTTACAGGGGATAAAAGAAAACAGAAGAAAAAAAAAAAAAAAAAGCAAAAGAAGCAAAAAAAGACTAGCCACGAGGGAAAAAAGTTCCCCAAGAATCATCCCTAAGGAGAGGCAAAAGATCGTCAGGAGGGGTGGCTTGGTTAGACAAAGCCGAGTCCATGGAAGCTTCCAACTTAGCAAGGAAGTCGGCGCATCGATTACCCTCGCGAAGAGTATGCAAGATAGGAGTGTTTCGAAGCTGAACAAGATCTTTAATGTCTTGAATTAGAGTGGCATAAACATGATACTCCATGGTTGGGCCATTGATGAGGCTGACACAATGAAGGGAGTCCGACTGGCACACAAAATCAGCAATGTTCAAGTTGCTAACCATCTGCAAACCCGTGTGAATGGCATGTAATTCAGCAAGAAGAATGTCATCTGAATGGACAATATGACCTGAAAAATCGGAGATGAATAAGCCAGCATTGTTTCTAAGAAGTCCCCCAAAATCGGCACGTTGAGGACTACCAAGGCAGCTCCCGTCCACATTGAGAATGTAGCAAGAATGGTTGGGGCAATTCCACTTGACAACTCGGTCCACCGCAGCAGAAGCAGGGGAGAGGTGGAGAGATGACTTGATAACATCAACTGAATCCTGAATGTTGAAAGAATGCGATGAAGAGACCAAACCTCATTACTGAAACACATTGACTTGCGGTGTCTCCAAATCCACCAAAGGCCAGCAGCAAAGAGGAGAGAGTGGGTACCCGTGATACCATCTTTTAGCCAGACATAAGAAGCAGATTCCGCGAAGAAGTCAGCAGAGGTGAAGCCAATGTGGCGCCAGATTTTTTAGGAATGGGTACAATCGCGAAGGCAATGAATCAAGGTTTCAGCATGCTGTCCACAACGAGTACAAACATAAGAATGAGCAATATTTCTATGCCTTAACAAAGATAAAGTCGGAACAACATCATGACAGGCCAACCATATAAGGAACTTGAACTTTTCTGGAAGCCATAAATTCCAAATCCACGTCCAAGAATGTAGAGATGGAGCCGGAATGGGAGAGGAGCCAATTGTAACCGCTCTTAGCTGTGTACTGTGTAGACACCATTAGCGTTTGGAGACCAAACAAACATGTCATCAACAGATTCATTGAACTGAACATTGGAATTGTTGATATTAATAGCAACTTCAGGAGGTAACATGGTGTAGAGAATGTTGGTGTGAGGAGTCGGACTGTCGATAACATCCTTGATAGAGAGATGGAGGTCATGAATGTCGATGTAGGGAACAAGAGACGCTAGCAAACCTGAAGAGCTCCATTCGGTGAACCAAAAGGATGATGAGCCGCTACCATGTCTCCACGCATAGCCGTCGTGAAGCATGGATTTAGCACGGATGATTGCAGCCCAGGTAGAGGAACATCTAGGGAGGGCAGTGGCAAGAAGCATGTGGGTGTTGGTGGAGTATTTGTGAGTGAGGAGCTGGACCCATAACTTACTGGGAGAATGGATTATGTCCCACACTAGTTTACCAAGAAGACTAGTGTTTGTGTTTCTAGCAGCTCGAATACCCAAGCCACCCAATTTTTTTGGTTTGGTGATTTTTTTCCCAACCCACAAGATGAATGCCTTTATTGTTGGAGTCTCTCCAAATGAAGTTCTGAGTAATTTGATCAATGTTATCACAAAGACTTTGAGGGAGCCAATTTATCTGCATGTAGTAAGTAGGTATGGAGGATAAAACTGACGATGCTAAAGCTAACCTTCCTGGTTTGTTTAGGAGCTTGTTCTTCCAAGAAGCTAGTCTCTTTTGCATTTTCTCTATGATGAAAAGGAAATCACTCTTCTTTGGTCTCCCTTTGAGGATAGGAAAACCCAAATACTTGTCAAGAGAAGTGGTACAACGGATGCCGAAGATGGAGGTGACGGTGATGATTTTATCCCGGGGAGTTCCTGAAGAATAGAAAGCTCTAGATTTATGCAGATTAATCTTCAAACCTGAAGCTTTGCTAAAACGGTCAAACAAATCTCTGATGAAATGGAGCTGAGAGCTGCTAGCTTTGGTGAACAAGAGAACATCATCCACAAAGAGGAGGTGAGAGAGCTTGGGTCCCGAATTAGAGATATGAATAGGCTCCCAATTTCCTTGTTGAACCGCATTATTGATGGCTAAAGAGAGCTTCTCCATACAAAGAATAAACAAATACGGGGAGAGCGGATCACCCAGACGGAGACCATGGGTAGGCTTGAAAGGTGGAAGCTTGTTTCCAATCCAAAGAATAGAGAAGCTGGAAGATGAAACACAATGCATGATGAGCTTGATGGTGATATCTGGGAAGCCATAATTGTAACACCCCGTTTTCCCAACAATGTAAATAATACAAATAATCAGAGTATTCAACGTAAAACGGGATATCACACTACATTCAAAATATAAATAGAGTTAAGTTACTATTTATTAAAACAACCTCGTCAAAATTTCAATGACATCGCAGCGGAAAATAGATTCATAGTTCAACAACTTTGGCACTATGGCCTCAACGTAAACAACTTGATTAAAAATCTTAATTCAAAAAGGTCCAACAACATGGTTCATAAATAATATGCAACAGTGGAAAACAAGCAATTAATCCCCATCCCGTTACGTATCAGAGCGACCCTAAGACGACGCATGAGAGAGTCAACTCACATCAGCAGCTAATCCTGGTTATCTGCACGTTACCCACGTAGAGGCAACATTCAAATAGAAGGGGTGAGATTTCACATTCAATAATAATAAGCATATAATTCATCAACGGAATTTAACAACCTAAACAACAATAATCAACAACAATAATATTTCACATGTACTTATTTATTTCCACTTAGCATTTAAATCAACAACGACGACGACGACAACTCAACATTAACGACAATGCAACGACACAACAACAACTTGACTATGCAGTATGCATGTGGTACCAATCAACGTGTTAGAGCAATGACTCTTTAAGCAACGCTGGAGCATAAACTCCTAAAATCAACGCTGGAGCATCAACTCCTAAATCAGAGCATAGACTCTCAAAATCAACGTGTTTTGAATGATTAACATTCACAGGGCATGAGCCCCCAACTTTATATGAGTATGCATGGACTCAACAACTTAATCAACAACAACGTACAACTTCAACGACTTGACGACATCAACGACAATGACAACGTCAACGACAACAATCAACAACAACAACAACAACATTATAATCCCATAAATATGAAGGTGAGAAAAACCACAAGAAGGGGGGGTTGAATTGTGTTTTTGGAAACTTCTTCTTTTACGTTCTAGATAATTGTCCTCAGGTTCAGAGTCTGAAGTAGTTCAGAGTCTGAGTGAGTTCAGA
>Ga0315914_1007428_pt1 | contig 15181 bp, 7 predicted proteins | sample MpolenodulesMG_FD_203920 | JGI IMG/M metagenome (GOLD analysis project Ga0315914, IMG submission 203920) | Medicago polymorpha root nodule microbial communities from Los Angeles, California, United States - elongated nodules | ecosystem: Host-associated > Plants > Roots > Nodule | place: USA... | reverse complement strand
CCATCAGTTTGTGATATAGATTGAACCCTCTTTGCACGATTATCATTAGCCAATAGCACCATTTCATCAGCCATGTATGGTTCATAAAACCAGATAGAATCAATAGCTTCTTCCTTATAACCTAAAACATCTAGATTACCTATGATTTCAAAGTAGCACCAGTAATCTGGATCACATAACCAAGTGCTCTCAAGACCATAATATCCATTATGGTTGAAATCATCAAAATGACCATCGTAGTGACATACCACCTCAAACTTATCCTCCATGAACACTCACCCATGAATCCTAATAAACAAACATACACGAATATCAAAAAAACTGGACCACTTCAATTTAATATTCACAAAAACCCCTTAAACAACAACAATACACAACAAAGGTTTAAAATTTGCATTTATTGAAACCCTATACCAACATTAAACCCTAAAACCAGAAACAAAATGCCCTAAAACCAGAAACCACTTTTCATAAACCCTATACCAAAAATAGTAACATTAAAGCCCATATTTTTTTAACTCATCGATGAAACAGATAACAGATGAAGAAGAAAAATAACAAACCTGATGTCGTCGGCGAGATTTTGTCCTTCGATTTCGTCTTCTTCTTCTTCGTGTGAAAACTCTTCAGCAAAACCTTTCTTCTTCTATTTCTCTCTCTAGATGACTTTTATCTCTCTAAAAATGTCCTAAAAGTGTTACTATGTCATCTCATCATCTAAATCTATGCCAAATCAGCCCTGATTTCAGACATTATGGATAACCCTAACGGAATTGAATTAAAACTAACAGATGGGACCAAAACATGTAACAGAACAAAAGTTAAAATACCAAAACGGACTTTTTTTTAGTTATGGGACCAAAAGGGACTAAAATAGCAATTAAGCCAAAATAATATTTGATCATATTTTTTAAAATGTAGTTGGTCACAAAAAACTACGGTGATCATAAACTAGATATTTTTGAGTACTTGCCTCCTCCGATAAATAGGATATAGGACTCGTAAAATAAGAGGATTGATATTTTTACAACCAATTTTGTACAACCTTTGTGATAACCACTTTTTCTTTTGACAAAAACAATAAAGAGAGAAGAAGAAAGAGGGAGAATAAAAAAACATGTGAGTATGAGAGATATGGTTGTTTCAAAAGTTGTCAAAAAGTGGATGTACAAATATCATTTCTCTAAAATAAAACAAGAATCATCTTAAATTAGTGTTTATTTATTTATCCTTTTTATAGTATTATTATTATAGTATTTAATACATAATTTTTATACAAAAAATATTATTCCATCTCTCATAAATTATAAGTCATTTTACAGTATCAATGAAATATTAATGACGTTTTTCTCATCAGACTCTTTACTATTTACTCCTTCGGTCCTATATATAAGAAAATTTTCAAAGAAACTTTTGGTCCTAATTACAAGAAAATATTACAACTTTTAAGGTGTAGTTATTGCTTGAAAGACATTTCTACCCCCTTATTTAATGTTTTTGTTTTTAATATTAGTTGGGGTATTTAATGTTTCACAACTTTTTATGAGGGTATATTTGTAAAATATTCAAAAAAATTACACTAATTAATGATTGCATTGATTTTTCTTCTTATAATAAGGACCGGAGAGAGTATTATTCAATCTCAATTCTTTTAATCTCTCTTTACAATGCCATATATGAAGAATAATTTTGTAAAATTACTCATAATTTCTCATTCTCATACAAAATTAACCACATTTCTTTACTTGTATGAAATTGCCAAAAACAGCTTATAATTTGAGACATATGAAGTTTTTAGACTATTAAGTGAGCATCTCTAAATATTATTTATATTTAACTCAATTTAAGTAACATACACAATGATGAATCCTTAAAGGGACGTAGGAAGGTCACAGCCTTCCCAAAATTCCGAAGTTGTCATTCTTTTTTGTGTGAACCACCCTCCAATTTCATGGGAATGGGGTCCTAATAATTCGGGGTCAACTATGAGATAAGTAAAGTTTGGTCATAATATACATATTTTAAGTAATGTTATATTATATATTAGCATAAACACATGCACATGTATTAGAAGTATTCAACGCAATCTAGCGGCAAAATGACGCTCCTGCAAAAATCCTGAATTTGATCCTTGCGGTGTGTATTTTAACCTTATACATCATGATAATATTTCAAGCTCCGTCATTGACCATACCCCAATATCAAGTCAGAGAGGCTCTCCTAGCAGGAAGGATGTCTAGTGCTGGAACCACAATCCGTATGGGGTGTTCTCTATGAAGTCAGTGTACTCTTGCTAGGAGCAAGGACGAAACAAAAAATTAAGTATAGGGTGTACAACACTTCATTTGATTTAATGTAAATTAAAAAAATGAGAAAATAAAAAAGTAATTTTAGAAAAATTTCGACATAGCTTCCATTAAAATTTCATTATTTGTATATCAAATATATTGCACCTCATAACAAAGTTTTTATTTGATAGAACAAATATTGAATGCAGCTCCTTGCTGATTTTGCAAACAACGTCCAGTGGGCAAAGAGTATAAACTCTTATATAGTTTTGAAATTAACAATATTTCAAGTGAAATAATCTCAATTTAAATGTACTTTAAGCTTTCAGAAAAAAGAAAATGAAGGTATTACAAAATGGTACCATACACAATTCTAAATCCAATGAAAAACAAAAGTGTCCATCAAAATATACAAATAACCAAATATGGAACTACAAGTGAATACAAAAGTAATATCAATCCGTGTAAGTAAACAACCTAATCTTCAACTCGATCCGTGTAGTATCAACTCTGCTACACGTTCGATCTCTGTAGGTTGCTACTTACAAAAGAAAGAAAAAAAAGAAGCGGATGAAGAAAAATAATATAGAGGATAGATTACACGTCAAGTTATATAGATAGATATTTGTATTCACACATCAATATTTGTTTACATATAATTAGTAGATTTTTATAAAACAGCTGACTCACCCGGTGTATGATGACATTTAACCTTAATAGTACTTCATATAGACTATTGTTGTCAATGTTTGTAGATATGACAATCAAAGTCGCAGAACTCATAATTAACAAAACCTCAAACGGTATGTTTCATCTTGGTACTCATCGAAATTTTTATTAAAATGTTCTGCATTGATCTTGAATATGCTGGAAGTAACGGTGAGAGAGACTTCCATTAATTATATGAACATTTGTTTTTGGTACGTATAGTATAAGAACGACAATGAGACATCAAATTATCAAAACCAGTTATATAAGAGCTGAAAGGAGGTATATTTTCGCAGCAATGTATGATATTGGTCCGCAATTCATATATATGATTCCCACATATGTGAAGCTAAAAAATATTGAATAAAACTTTTTATTGATTAGATCAAGAGAAGCAAAGCAAGAGTTCCTTTTTTATTACTATAGATCCTTTAATATCTCATTCTTATTTTTTACTATTACATGAGAGGATATAGAAACTAATATGGTCATAACTTTATTATAGTGTAGATAACCCTCCTTTGCTCTCTTTGCAGCATAGAACTCTGTCTACTTTACATTATTAGGCCCCCCAGTTTCGAGAAGCTGCAAAAAATACAGTAAAAATTTTCATTAGAGTGACTCATTGTTAGTTGGGGATGGATCCAAACCGTGTGACTCTTTTTTTTTTTTTGGGTGGTGTTTAGCCGTGTGACTAATCCTATGAGGATGTAGACATGGTCCTCCTAAAACAAAATTTGATGTAACCCATTTAAAAAACAAACAACAAAATTAGTGGGTTTTTTAACTCAACTAATCACATTTAAGGTAAATAAGTGGGATCTTTAGGTTTTAAACCTAGTTTTGTTTTTACTAATTTGTTTTTTGAGGGGATGATTGATTAATCTTTTTATAGTAATTAATTGAGTGAAATGTATAATTATAATGACTAAAAAAACAAATAAGGAGTATTGATTAAATAAAAAAAATAAGTTTGAGTACTAAAAAAGTTGACGCCTAAAATGACTGGTTTACTTGCAACCCCATGGGTCAGCCCTAGATATAGTGTCGGTTAAGGAGCAGCCAGGCAACTCATCTCTCATAGTTTACAAACAACACAACACTTTTGTCGGTGGTTTTTTACTTATTCAACTAAGCAAAAGGCTAACGAGTGCTTCCACAGAGTATTCTAAAAGATAGATAATTAGTTAAAGAAAGAAGATAAAAAATAAGTGCAACAAAGCTGTGTTTAATTAGGAGAATAGAACCTATTAACTGACCTGCTTCAGAAAGAGCCCAGTTGCTGTCTTGTTCAATATGCCAAGCAAAATATCCAAACAAACCATTTTGCTTGGCATAAATAACCTTGTTAGCTATACTTTGAGTGTCATCGTATCCATACCAATCTGTCCCTATGAAGCAGTAATTCTGAGTATATGTGGAGTTGTACACAATCTGCCCCCCAGTATTTTTTATATCCTTGTACTTCACTGCCCCTAGTCCTTGCGTAGCTTTACTATAAATTCTACGGTTATTAGGATCTGCCAATCTCCACTTGTAACCATAGTAGGGTAAACCAAGTGCAAGTTTGTTTTTTGGCACACCTAACCCTACCCATTTATTGATACCTTCATCTGCACTGAACAAGCCAGTTGGGTTTTTCAAAGGAGCAGGTGGTTGTGTTTCATTTGGATAACTATCTGAGATGAAAAGGTCATAAGTCATTACATTAACCCAATCCAAGTTGTTTGCAACATCTTGACCAGGGTAGTACTTCAATGGAGTGATCTGATCAGAGCCACCCACTGCAGCAGATAACAACAGTGCCGGCTTGCCGGAACTCCTAGACTCAGTGGTAACTGCAGCTCTCCATTCCCTGATTAGTGAACCAAAGTTGGTCTTTTCAGTGTCTGAGGATGGATACTCCCAGTCAAGATCAAGGCCATGGAAGTTGTTATTTCTGGCTACTCGGATTGAAGAATCTATGAATGATTTTCGGCCACCGGGTGTGCTAGCCATGTTGGCATATTTTTGTGCCAAAGTAGGACCACCACCACCACCAATTGATAGAAGAGTTTTAACTGAGCTACTCTTTGCCTGAACAGTTTGGGTGAAGGTTGAGAATCTGGCTGCGTTTGCAGCAGAAATGGTGACTGTGTTGGTAGCAGTATCAAGGTCAGCAAATGCACAAAACAAGTGGGTGAAATAAGAGGGGTCAATCTCAGAAGCTGCAAGGCCACTATCAGAATACCAATAGCCACCTTTAATCATAGCATTTGTAGAGGATAATTGGAGTTGGAGAATCATGAGGAGAGTGGAAATCAAGAGGAACGAATGCTTTTTGGAGTAAGCCATTTTCTTTGTTACTCTACTCTGGATGCAAATTGTCTTGCATAAGTGATGTAGATATATAGCAATATAGCAGCACATTTTGTTGACTCTTCTCTTACTTGTTTAATAAGTTGTCTCCTCCAACCTTAACTTATCGTATGGAACTGGAACAACTTTGGATCATGATTTCGTAGTCAATTTATTGTCGCGGACAATTGTGATTTTGGGTCGAGACTGGACAGGTCATATTAAATTTGATATTTTTCTATTTTAACCCAAAGACCATCATTATCATGAACGTCTTGTGAATGCGTAAAAAAATGACTATAATTAAGGAATCCAATTCAATGAAACTATGGTGCTTTTCGATGTCTCGAACTGTTCTCCTATGCAAAATAATAATAATAATAATTAAAATGGAAGGTTTTGTTTTTTTTTCAAAGAAAGGAAGATTTAGTTATTATTTTAAATTTTGATAGCATTCTATTTTAATTCAAAGACCATCATTGTCATGAACATTCCATGAATGTGTCAAAAAACGACTATTAAAAATCCAATTTGATGAAACTATGGTGCTTCTCGGTGTCTCTCGAACTTTACTCCCATGCAAAACAAAATAATAATAATAATTCAAATGGAAGGTTTTGTTTTTTTTCAAAAAAGGAAATTTAGTTATTATTATACGTACAAATTTACTATATATTTCTCTGGGTTCTTTATTCATATGAATGAAAATGGATTCTGAATTTTATTGCAAAAACATACGTTTTGTTTCATTTCATATCATCAAAATCAATTCCAAGTCTAATACAAATTAAAATTATTTTAGGGACAATTGTCCCAAATGATGCTTGTATGCATTAACAGTTTTTTTTTTTTACATACTTCCCTCGAAAAAAAAGTTTTGTTTACATATGCATTAAATCAAACCGTTCTATGATACATTTTTTTAGTTCTTAAGATATATCTATAAATTGCCTAAATAAAATATATCTATAAATATATATGAAATGATTTGATGAAATGCATGTGCAAATTCTTTTTACACAATCGGTGCATGAAATTTTATCTCATTTTGTTTGCCTCATCATTGACCCGTATAGTTATGGTTGGATGGGAATGAATCAAAATATATTGATAGGTTAAGTAGATAAACCTAACTTGCAAAAATTGTGATGATTAACATTTTTAATTATTAGTCTCCGTGAGTTTAACTCAGATGATAGAGACAATGTATTATATATACATGGGGTCACGGTTCCAACCCCAATAATCCTATTTATTCACCTTAAGAGGTGAATTTCTAGCAACTAGGTTGAAAAGATAGAACATCAAATTTATTGAAAATAGAGAGATGTGTTCAAAAAAAAAAATATTGGTGGATTAAAAAGATAATATAATTGGAAAACAACTCCAAAAATCCACTTTCTTAATTTGAGCGTACTAATCTAAAGTGGTACTTAAAAAAGTAAAAGAGATAATTTCCCTTTTTTAAAGTAGAGAACATCAAAGATTGGGATGGTCAAAAATCTCAATTTTGATATGTTGAGTTCACAAGTCCAAACTTAATTGGAGAAAATGCCTAAGTTGTTAGATCAAACATCATGATTGCAGGGTTTAAACTCTGATTTCTTCACTTGTACATGTGAATTGGCTATTATCATTTCGTTTATCTTAAAAAAAGAAGTTGCAAACTTGATGAATTAAATCTATATATTGTTCTCTTTGTATCACAAAGAATCTATATATGCGCACATATAAAAATAGAGTTGTATGATCCACAAGTTCTAACTCAACTGACAAAAATACCAAAATTGTTAGTTCAGACGTCGTGATCGGAGTTCGAACCTCAACTCCTCCACTCGTGTGTGTGTGATTAAATAGTTATTTGTTGATTCGTCTATAAAAAAAACAAATAGAATTGTATTGTATGTATTCAGTTTATTGTCATTTAATTTCACCTCAAAACTTAATTTGTATTCTAGACTTATATATACTATCACCTTGATATTGTGGCCCATACAACTCTATTTAATATACCAACTTTTCATTTTTGGTCTCCCAAATTTTTTGTTAGATTTTTAGTCTCCTAGAAGTTTTTCATCACCACTTTTAATCCATACTTTTTATAATCTCATGTCTACCCTATATATTTTTTAGTGAATTTTTTCAAAAATTGATAGAATATTGAATTTTGTAACAAAACATGAATTAAATATGATTTTTTTTTTTCGCTTAAAAATTCATATTTAATTCTTTCTTTTTTTAAGAATGGAGAGATTGTCAAAATATTCTATATATTTTTGGAAAATTTCATTGAAAATATAAGGACTGATATAGATTAAAAAGTATTGACCAAAAGTAGTGATGAAATTTTTTTTAGAGACTAAATGTCTATCTAAAATTTTATGGGGATTAAAATGAAAAATTGGTATATTTATATGGACCATTTAATCCATATTTTTGTTATCAATCTCATATATGATTTATTTGTCTCACAATTATGGACCTATTTATAAATTTTTTTTTTATAAAAACAAGACTATTTAACCACCAACTTAATAATGACATGTGTTTTTCTTTTTGAGGAAAATAATTATATGTGTTAAATTACATAATTTCTCTCGTTTATAATTTTTTTAAATCAGTTTGAAATATTTCTCTGTCCTTAAATATAAGAACCTTTTGGTCAAATATAAAGAATTAATAAATTTGATAGTGGTATTAAATTTATTTATAACCACTACTATTTTTTACAGTTTTATTTTTCAAGTGAGAGAGGTGGTTTATATTTTCAACATAATATTTAACGTTAATCAAAGAAAAAAAATGTAAAATAAATAGATGTACGTTGGTAAATAAATTAATATAGTTAAAAAATATGTAAGTGATCTTATAGAAAAGGACCATTCGAACACTCATTCAATTACTTAGAGCATCTTCTATGAAGTTCCTTACTTAACAAGGAGCACGTCTTGTTAAGAACTTCCTATTGTAAAAAGAAAAGAAGAGTACCTATTAGTATTAAGTAACAGACAACTATATAAAGATCATCTTTCTCGTGGGCAACTAACAGGTCCCATGTTTTAAAGAAGTAATTAAATATGTACAAGTTGGTGCCATTTTGTATAATGATGTAAAGTTGGTGAGATCTATTTAAACACTTTATTAGAGAGTCTTTGTTAGTATATTGTCATTGAAATCATCGGGCCGTTAGTAAAAACTTTTATTAAAAGATTATAATTAAATAAGATGTACATGTGGATCCATTAAAATAGTCCATATTAATGAACGAGTAGTGAAACATAGATCACCTTAAGTGACATGTACCACTTGTACACCCACACACAATTGTGACATGTGTCCATATGATCTCTACATACAAAAAAATCTTACATTTATAATCTTTCACATACTGTGTGGTACAATAAAAAAAAGTGTCTTAATGAAACATTATCCTAATGAACTGGTATTGCCATTGTGAATGCTACTGCATGTTCCAGCCATGGGTTTGACATTTCAAACACTCATTTGACGGTTGAGAGAAGGCAAATTAAAAGTCATTTTCATGCATTGATTACGGGTACTATCACATTTACATTTGTATGGCTATGCACCTACTTTTAGATTTTTTTTGGTTACCCACCTACTTTTAGATTTGAGAAAGTGAAAAATACGTTTAGAATTTAGATTAGGAGAATTCTTGTATAGATGCAAACATAACCTAACAAATCTGCTTTAGGAACAACAACAATTAAACCTTATTCCATTAAACAAGATCAATTAAATCAATCAAATTATATCATAATTATCTGTCACACTATAAAATAATACATCATTAAAAATATAAAATAATTAAAATTAGAATGTTTTCTCTCTCTCGTTCATTATTTTTAGAAGTGGTGAACTTGGACCAATTAAAAAAAAATTGAATATTAATAAGTGAATCAAAGTAAAAGCAAAAACTAAAATCAACTCATCAACAACGATAAGGGAAAAAATAATGATCATTCTTGATGAGAGGGGCGATGATAATCGAAAAAGTCTTATTTTTCTATCCTTTAACGTATCTATATATGACGCTAACACAAGACGTGTTTCTCTCTTCTTAGACCAATGATTTTTTGTTTTTTGGGGGTGGGGTTTAGATCAATGTGCGGTTGGAAAGAAGGCAAATTAAAAGGATCAAATACATTAATTTTGTCAAAAAAAAAAAGATCAAATACATTAATATCTTTTTTTATATATTTTTTATAAATGACATATAACTTAGGATAAACAAATTTTGATAAAATGACATAATTTGGAATGGAGGGAGTGTCATTTAACATGATTGCGCACTCACATTTTTTTTTGTTTTGTCTTTGAATCCAAACCTAATTTAACATGAACACTTATGAATCGTAGTTTTGATTAACGAAGTGGATTTGGACCCATCAATTTAGTATTAAAAGTATATATAATCACTTTTTAATTGAGTTTAATGAACAAAGGGGTAATGGTGAAAATATTTTATGACTTAATTGACAAACTTGTTAAAAATAAAAACTTAAAGAACTAACTTATTAATTAAAAACATATAACTTAAAGGATCACGTAAAATATTTGGCCAATTAAAAAGCACGTTCATGCATTGATTACAAGTACTTTGACTTTTGATAAAAAAAAAAGTTAAAGAATATGTTAAGATCAATGTTACTTCCATAAACTTATTTATAAGACGTTATTTTTCATTTATAGTAAAAAAAGTTGGTGGTGTAGTTAATGTAACAAATTTTTGTATGAATATTACCAAATTACTCCCCAATTATCGATTCATTCAACTTGTAACTTTTCATATTTTATGACACGTTGATAGTATTAATAACATATATATTAAAAAAATAGAGTAATAAATATATCTAAAAATTTACTCCCTCCGTTCCAAATTATAAGTCGTATTGAGATTTTTTTTTTTGGTCTCAAGTTATAAGTAGTTTTATAATTTCAATGAAACATTAATGATGTTTTTCATATTATACCCGTAACTATTTATTGGGAAATGTTAAAGAGTGTCTTTAAGATATTGGTTAAAATGATAAAAATAGAAATATTGTATTGGGAAATGGTGAAAAATGAAGATTTAACTTTTTAAAAGTCAAAATATTGCTGAATCTAATGCAAATATACTACTTTTGGTTTCCTTAACAAATGCTCTAAGCACAACCCCTGATTAGTACGCTATTCTTTCAATTTTTTAATTTACTTTTCTCATATAATTTAATAAGGATAATTTTGTAAAACAACTCTTAATTTCTCTTTCCTATTTAAATTAATTACATTTCTTAATACATGTGAAATGACAAAAACAACTTATAATTTAGGAGAGAGTAAAGTATTTTGTATTAAGGTACATAGAAAGGGTTAGGGCCGTTCCTCGGAAGCACAAGGAGCTATACGGAGCAAGACAATTAATTTATGGGGCCTCAATTATTTGTAGGGTACAAGTATAATTGTTGGGATATAGTATAATATTTTCTTTTGTTACGTAAAGCTAAATCAAACACTTATTATTTGACAAAAATAAAGAGTAAATGGATAAGTTAGGTCAAACTCACACATCTATCAACAACAAAAAAATTCAACAAAACAAATTAAAATCAAAATAATCCTTATTGTTAATTTGTAATTGTTTAAATTATCATTAATTATTTTTATTAGGGGTCATTTTTAATATTAGAGCCGAGCCTCTAATTTTATTACAACGGCCGTTAAAAACAGTCTTGTATATTTGTAATAAAGGGTGAAAGCCGGGACGGATCTACATCGATCATCTGGCGTAGCTGCCCCACTATTTATATATTTTGTTTTGTGTTCTTTTAATCATTTTCTCTTTTTTCTTACTAAAAATTAAGTGATGCCCCACAATAAAGTAGTAAATAATTTTATTCGTGAAGAATCAAATACACAGGGGTTAAATATGTTTTTGATCTCTATAAATATACCAATTTTTCATTTCAGTCTCTTTAAGTTTTTCTTCAACTTTTAATCCCTATAAAATTTTCAATCATCACTTTTACTCTCTATTTATAAGTCAATTTACGTGTAGCCTACGTAATTTTTAATGAAATTGTGCAGAAATTTGTAGAATATTGTAAACATCTATCCTAAAAAAAATTAGAATTTTTTAACAAAACATGAATTAAATATGAATTTTAAATCTCCAAAAATATAAAATTTTATATTTAAGTAATGTTTTTTTAAAAAATTCTATTATTTTTTTTTGAGAGATTCTTATAATGATAGAATTTTTCTGCAAAATTTTATTTAAAAATATGAATTATACATAAGTTTACTTAAAAAGAGGGACTATTAGTGAATATTGAAAACTTTTGGGGACTAAAAGTCTAAAAAAATTAGAGGGACTCAAACTAAAAATGTGTACATTTATAAGGATCAAAAACATATTTAATCCAATACACAGTAATATGAGAAATAACTTGTTGAATGATTACTTAGTCACAAAGAAAAAGATATATTTGATAGTGTTAAATAATGAAAAATCCTAAAATAATTTTAAAATATGAATACATGTAGAAATATACTTTCAAAAAATGTAGAAATATAATCCATAAATGTTTAGGTGTCTTTATTTTATCACAAATGCATTGATATGTTGTTTTGGTTGAATTGCATTGTTTTATATAATATTGTATAGAATATGACGTCGCCCTCACTAACCAAAATTCTTGGATCCATCGTTAGAAGGAAGAAGTATATAATAGTAGTAATTCAATTTATGTACAAAATAATGTGTGTGTTGGCAAAATAGTTACCATTGAAACATATTTAGTTTTTTTGATGTATCAAGTTGAATGATGAGCTTAAAAAACACAGGGTGGTGTGGTAAATTTTTATAAGTAGTCATCCCAGCTATGTGATGAACTTGAGTACTCTGTAGAAATCTCGTTTGCTGTTCTACCACAAGTAAGAAGAGTCATCTAGTATCTTAGAAGTTTGAGAATGGTAAATGTTGGCATGGTTGCATGATGAAGTTGGGTTGGGCAATGTTGATCAACTAGAGGCTGTTTGGGTTAAAATCACCCGATCCAGATTGAAATGGAATTCTGCTTTTTTTTCAGCAAGTTTTGCTTCCACCCATCTAAACTACCGAAATATTCATGCGTTAATTAACTAACGCAAGTATAAAAAAAACGTAACTTAATTTTTACACATATGTAACTTAAGTCATGCTTCGTGAGTTAACGTACGTTGAAATTAACATTTGTGTGAATTAACTCACGCAGATTTTGTTTTTGCATATTCACAAAAGCATGTCTATTTATTTTTTATTTCTTGCTAATAAATTCGAATCTCTCTTGATTGCACCACGCAAGCATCTTGACCTTCACTGTCTTGTCTTTTTCGTTTACAATACAAGTATGGGTTCAGAGCAGAGGGAAATCCTCTCCAATCATGCTCTGTTTTAACTCGACGGACAAGCATATGATCCTCAGTAAAATTCATGCGCATGCATGCTATTTTGAGTTTATCCTACTTTTCTGCAATAAAATCATTAGAGAAAGCCAGCTAGTATTAGAGCCTACAATTGCTGCACGGTGTAAAAGTGTTTACATATGATCGGGATCGGCTTAATAATCTTGAAACATTGTGAATATGCAAAAACAAAACCTGCGTGAGTTAACTCACGCAGCGTTTAAGTCGCGCATGTGTAAAAACTAAATCACGTTTTTTTTACACTTGTATTAGTTAACTAACACATGAGTATTTTAGTTAGTTTGGTTGGATGGAAGCGAAATTTGGTGGAAGAAGAGCAGAATTCATTGAAATGTGGGTGTCTAGATAAACTGATAATGCCCAACATTCAACCTGGTTAGGGGAGGTAATTAGATTGATACCGTATTGATTGAGAACCCGCAAAAATATTCATAATGAGGTAAAAAGCCACATTATGGGCACGAGCATAATATTTGTCTCTACATGTGTCTGAATTTTTAAAAATAAAACATTAAAATAATGTCTGAAAAATAAGTTAAGTTTGTCAAACAAGTTTTTCTTAGTCGTGCGAATTTATTGGTCTCGCCAAACAACCCATAATTAGAGTCTATATATGAGATTCTCAAATATGATGAATGCGGTTCAAGTGATTTTTTAGTGGTTTTGTTGGATCGTTCAATTTTCTAAAACCGACCTCAACGTCTAGTTCTTACCGGTTCAAGTGATTTTTTAGCGGTTCTTTAATACTAACAATTTTTAAGATCTCATAGGTCGAGAACGGATCTAATTTAACTAGCCGGTCTAATCCGGTTTTAGAAACATATTTTTTTTAATCAACAAAATTGTTAAATTCTAATTAATAATGAGAAGGCACGAAATTGAATAGCCAAAATGTGATTCAATGTCAAATCAGTGACGGATTCTTGAAAGTGACCTTCTATTTGTTAGACGGGTACTACAACGTTGAAACTTAAAACTTGAAAACCAAAGTGTTTGAAAAGTATGTATCATATGAACCATCCAATTCCGACCAGCTTGAGTAGAAACGAAAATAACGACAAGAGAATAGGACTTTACTTAAGAAATTTCAAATATTCCTTGAATAAGTCATAAAAAAATTGATGATGCAATAGGGTGTGACTAGAATAAGTCGTGAGTTATCTCAGTTGGTAGGAATATTGTATATTATATGTAGGGGCCGGAGTTCGAACTCCGGACACCCCATTCCTCCACAATTAAACTCATTTTTAATCAATTAATACTACGGTTTCAAACAAGTTTATGAATTAATCAGTTGAAGATGAGTGTTTGACTTCTCTCCAAATTTTCGTTGCTGTTTGGCTGTTGCCACTTATATTGACTTGACTTTAACAAAACGCGGAAAATCCCCACCTTTTACAAATTAATTAAGGTGATTTCCAACTTTTATTACTACGTGAAATAAATACCATTACTGCTTTGTATCATGTCTTCTAGAATGACGTCTCTCTACTGGTCCAACAAACAATGACAGCACATAACTAGTCGGAAAAGGACATGAAATGTTTTCTTTATTTTGGTCATTACTACATGTGCCTGTCACCATTGAAATAATGAAAATTATGAAATCTAACTCTATGCTTTCCCATCACATATGCAACCAAACCAAACATTATTTTAATAGGTTATTTATACACAGACATAACACAAGGTTATATATACCAACCTCACATTTTGTTTTCCTCTCATTCTGTCTGCATATTTTCCAAGCTTGTTCTATTTAATTGTTTTGGTTTATTATTGCTTGGCTTAGGACTTAAGAGAGACTAGAATATACTAATACTAATTAACCGTGTTAATTGGCTTGGATATGGCAACTGAGGATTTTGTCAATGGTGTCGGTGGTGGTGTTAAGGACCTCTATGGTGAGGATAGTGCTACAGAGGATCAACTTATCACACCATGGAATTTCTCTGTTGCTAGGTTCGTACATATCTCATCCTAATTACGTTACATTGCATCTGAAAAAATATGCAACAACTTACGAATTAATTATGGTAACTAGCTAGCATCAACATTTTTTTTAATGTACAGTTTCTCTCTACAATGTGCAATTTGGATCTATGCTCTGTTTGTTTGTTTAGACTATATTGTTTTTGATCTATCTGACTTCATTATTATTATTTGAACAATTCATCTGTTTCATGGCATTTGCAGATTTAATGTGTTTGTTTATGTATAAGTTTAATGATGTTGAATAGTATATTTTTTTGGCTTAAATGCACTTTTGGCCCCCTATATTTGTCGTCGTAGCGATTTTGGCCCCCTAACAAAAAAAATGCAATTTTGACCCCCTAATTTTCGCAACTATGCTGAGAAGCCGCCACGTGTCCCAAATA
>Ga0315914_1007426_pt1 | contig 15183 bp, 9 predicted proteins | sample MpolenodulesMG_FD_203920 | JGI IMG/M metagenome (GOLD analysis project Ga0315914, IMG submission 203920) | Medicago polymorpha root nodule microbial communities from Los Angeles, California, United States - elongated nodules | ecosystem: Host-associated > Plants > Roots > Nodule | place: USA... | reverse complement strand
TATGGGGTTACCAGCGGCATAAATATAGGATAATATTTTTGAAATTGTTACTAAACATTTTGAAGTGAAAAATATATTTTTCTCTATGTAATATATTTTTGTTTTTTTCTTATTATTTTTCATATAGTCTGTATTATTTTCTCATTAAAATTTTAGTCAAACATATCGAATGTCTAGCTCCGCCTCTACTTAGATCTCATACGCATAGGTAGTGCACAATTTACAAATTATTACTATATATTCACAAGTATTGGATTCAATAAATCACATCATATCATATTTCATCTCACTACCAAAAAAAAAATCATATTTAATCTAATCTAAGATTTATTGATTCAAGAATAAAAACAAACCGATAGATAATACAAAACAGAGACAAGGATTCACCAGAACATCTTTGTCTCTTGTTTCTCTGTTCCTTAACAAATCCAAAAATGGTGAGAAACCCATTATCCAAAACTGCAAACAAATACCTAAGAAAATTTAGAAAATGGCCACACTCACCTTACAAAACATCATGGCATCACAATTTTGGTGAACAACAAGCCATACAAATTCTCAAAAACGCAACAAAACAAACGCAAACACAAACACAAACACAAAACAGCAACAACCCTTTTCTTCTTTCAACTCTCATTCACTCTTTCAAAGCTTATAACACTGACCCATCTCCAAAAGCTTACTTTTTTCTCATCAAAACCATAACCAACAACAACACTTCACATTTACATGAAATTCCTCATATTTTAAACCATCTTGAACACAATGAGAAATTTGAAACACCTGAGTTTATATTTATGTATCTTATTAGATTCTATGGTTTTAATGATAGGGTTCAAGATGCTGTTGAATTGTTTTTTAGAATTCCGAGGTTTAGATGCACACCAACTGTTTGTAGTTTGAATTTGTTGCTTTCATTGCTTTGTAGGAAGAGAGAGTGTTTGAGGATGGTTCCGGATATTTTGTTGAAGAGCCGGGGTTTGAAGATTCGTCTTGAGGAATCGAGTTTTTGGGTTTTGATTAAGGCGTTGTGTAGGATTAAGAGAGTTGATTATGCTATTAAGATGATGAATTGTATGGTGGAAGATGGTTATGGTTTGAATGATAAGATATGTTCTTTGATAATATCGTCGTTGTGTGAGCAAAACAATTTGACTAGTGTCGAGGCTTTGGTTGTTTGGGGAAATATGAGGAAACTAGGGTTTTGTCTGGGCGTAATGGATTGTACTAATATGATTAGGTTTTTGGTGAAGGAAGGGAAGGGTAAGGATGCTTTGGAGATTTTGAATCAGCTTAAGGAAGATGGAATTAAGCCTGATATTGTTTGTTATACTATTGTGTTGAGTGGAGTTGTTAAAGAAGGTGATTATGTGAAGTTAGATGAATTATTTGATGAAATGCTTGTATTAGGACTTGTTCCTGATGTTTATACTTACAATGTGTATATAAATGGTTTGTGTAAGCAGAGTAATTTTGATGAGGCACTTAAGATCGTTGTTTCAATGGAAAAATTAGGATGCAAACCAAATGTGGTTACTTATAATACTTTATTAGGTGCGTTGTGTATGAATGAAGATTTAGGTAAAGCAAAGAGGGTAATGATGGAGATGAGGTTGAATGGTGTTGAGCTAAACTTGCATACATATAGGATCATGCTTGATGGTTTGGTCAACAAAGGTGAGATTAGTGAAGCATGTGTTTTGTTGGAGGAAATGTTGGAGAAGTGTTTTTATCCTAGATCTTCAACATTTGATAGTATCATACTTCACATGTGCCAAAAGGGTTTGATTAGTGATGCACTTGTGTTGATGAATAAAATTGTTGAAAAAAGTTTTGATCCAGGAGCCAAGGTTTGGGAAGCACTGCTTCTTAACTCAGAATCTAAGGTTACCTATTCAGAAACCACATTTGTTGGATTGTTGAGCCCAAAATAATTTGTTATCGACTGGGCCAGGCCCATCTGAGCTTGACCTCTGCGCCACATATGCAAATGCGATATACGCGGAGCATAATCTTAGTGACAAAACGAGACACCTGATTTTGAAGTGTATTGGCTCTTATTCTTTAGAGTGTTTGGATGAGGGAATGTAATTTTTTGAAGGAATTGAAATGACTTGCACCTAAATACCTTGTTTGGACAAAATATTCTCTCTCTATCGCTTGAGCTTTCTCGAGCTTCTCTCTCTCCAGTAACACACTCTCCTACATCATTCATGCGTATGCTTCATTCTTTTATCTTCACTCTGATTTTACAAGTGATTCCTGTTTTATTCTTTTATTTTACTTCTTTGAGTATTTTGCTGTGATTCAGCTTTGTTTTTACTTGTTTTATTGTTTGAATTGATTTCATAATTTTCAATTGAAATTGAGCCTCAGCATGTTTGATTTGAAGGAACAGAGACACGGTTACGAATTTCGATCATATTGGATTTTCGTTTTTTCGAATTTTTGGATTATTTGAGTATTTAGTGTGGAACATGAATGAATTCACTTTGATTGATGTTCATTACTTCTGTGTGGATCATGAATGAATTCACTGAAGTTGCAGCTGCTTCTTCACCCATAGTGTACCCTCGTCATTAACTAAACTAGTAGTGTCATTTGTCATTGCCAGAGCTACTGTTTGCATGTTACCAAAGAAGCTACAATGTCAGTAGTGTAGGAAACATCATTTAAACTAAATTGAAACATATATACTCATAGAGCAATCACTTGAGGCTACTTTGGTTGAATTAAGAGCACAATCAGAACAGTTTTTAGCAGATATCTTAAGTACTTGGTGCTTGTAACTGTGAAGATAATTGTGTTTCTTGTGCTTGTAAAATTCTGCATATCTGGAAAAATGAGATGATTATCATGATATTATGAGCTTCTAAATTCATTTGTTGGTTGGTTAATGTCTAAGAAATTTTATGATTTTGGTACCTTGTTTGACAAACAAAATGTTTGTTTTGAAATGAGGTAAATAATTTAAGAAGAAATTAGCAGTTGGTTTTGAAGAAACTTCTGCCCCTGTTGTTCTTTCAGGTTTTGTAGTTACTTCTGCTAATGGCCTTGCAGTTTCTATGTCTTATGCTTTCTTCTTGGTTTTCTGTACATACACTCATAATTTAATGAGTAAGTTGCTACCTAAGCCTAGGCCTACTCTTCAGGGACAGGGTCCCCTGCTACTTGAAGCAGAGAAAGACAAGACAATGGAGTGGTTGTTGTTTTAGAGGAATGTGGAGATGAGGTGAAAGAGGGTGGTGATATAGCAACAGGAGAGATGAAAAAAGAAACAAAAGAGCTATCAGGAAAAAAATCAGAGATGAGGATAGGACTGTTATGAGAGTAGAAGATGCAAAAGGGATTCCTAGTGGAACAGTAAAGTGATCATGAATCATGATATTGGTCCAGTTGTTGAAAATATGGAAATAGCACAGGAAGACAATCTGGGTTTGGGGATTGATGGAGAAATGAGGAATAAAGCAGATTCACGAGTATGCTAGGAGATGGTTCAATCAGTCAAGAACCAATGATAGTAAGGACAGTGTCTGCAATGAGGTTTAAGTGTAAGATCATGTTTATGGTGTTTGGCTAAGTGCTACTAATCATGACTTTGTCCCTTGGATATGCTTATCTGAATATTATCATATGATTTAGGACACATTTTTGTCACTATCAGGCTATTTACTCTAGCTTCACGGTGCTTCTCTCTCCTCGTGGCGCTTCTCTTGTTCTCTTGGCTTTGATTACTTGCTTCAACTTTGTGCTACTCAATAAGCCACAGGAGACGTTCTCTGCGTCATGAACATGCCTCCAGTATGTATGGTTGCCCTTGATAATTTGTGTGTTCAACCCTAATGCTAATTGCAGTAACCTCGTAGTTGTTGTTTGGGTGTTTTCTCTTGCACATGTATATCATTTAAGAATCTGTTGTTGTAGAGTAGTCTACATGGTTGTTTGTCTTATTAGATTACAGTGTATCCATATAGAATTAAAAGCATAATGCTTATAGTTTAAATGGTTTCAACATTGTGCACAAACATTCGCCATCAAGTTTATTTTCAATACCTTTGCTTTTAAATTCTGTAAAGCATTTCCATTCAGTTGAAATTTTATGTGCAGAAAATTGGAATGTTTTTGAGGTGAGATGTTTAAAGATCATGCATGGAGTCAAATTTATGATAACATTTCGTTATCATTTCCCTATGAGAAGTGAGAAAGTAATAAGAGGCTTAATACAAAGTTGGGAGGAATAGGGATGGTAGTAGAGGTTTACTGAATTAGGACTCGAAGCCGTTACTAGCAGCCGATTAAAGGAATATGTAGTAAATAAACAGGTAAGTGAGGGAGTAAATAGAAATAGAAATAGCTGAATAGATAATTAATTGTATTGTAGTAACCAAGAGAGAATAAATATGGAACAAAAAAGGTTAAATTACAGATTTAGTCCCTTAACTTATTTTATAACTTATTGCAACGTTTAGGGTTGAAAACTAATCGAAATGACTAATATGACTAACAAAAGTGAAGTTAAACGGAACAAAAAATAATTATGGGACCAAACATAGTGAAGTTAAGGGTTTGATTAGGACTTAAACGATGCACTGAAGCTTGTTTGTTACTATTATGTATGTATTTACATTGTGTGTATTGTTGATTGTCATGGCCAAAGTAAAAAAAATGTTCATTTTGACTATTATTTGATAGAGGCAGGGAAGAACTTAAATTTCCTGTGTTATTAATGTATGAATTTCTGTGTTTTTGTGTTCAAGTTTACAATGGATCTGGTATGTGATTGACCATTTGATTATCTAATATGTATGTGTATACTGCATTGCATTACTGCTCTTGTTAGTATACATGTGTTTAATTTCTGTCATTTGCATTTTAAGATTGATACTTTGTTTTATTTGACTTGATACATCTTTATAATGCATACTTTGATTTCTCTTGACACATCTTTTGCTCTAAAAAATGCTGGTCCTCTGAATTATTATGCCTTTTCTAACTTCCTGATTTGATTTGTGCAGTTGACATTTGGAGGATGACAATTTGAGTTGGACTATAAAGCTATATTTGTTTATAAGACGTTTATTTTGGGAATCTTAATAGTTGTCCATAGATTATCCTTAAAAAAAAAAATATATCTATAGATTATAGTTGTGTATATACATTCATTAAAAAAAAGAAAGAGTAGAATAATTTTTTTTGAAAGAGAAAGAGAAAGAGTAGAATAATTTTATCGAGGATAGATTTGTTATATTTTATTTTATTTTATTATATTTCAGTCAAATCAGGGAAAAATAATATACACGTGTTTTATGTTTGTATATACTTACGATTGTTATATTACGCACTGTGTTTCTTTGTAAGTGTCGTTTGATTACAAATTTTGGTTTTACTACAAATCTTATGTGTAATTTTTTTCTTATAAGTTACATTTTTTATTATGAAAAAAATGCAATATTCATTTTTATATAATCTTGATGTAATTTTTTATATACAAAATTATTAAAATTTTAATTTAACTTTTCTTTGTGTTAAATGTATAATCTAAAAAATAAATTTTATGAAAAGAAAAATTAATTATTCTATTTAAATATTTACTTTAAATAATAGATGAAACTATAAAGAAATAAACTTGATAAATGAAGTGAATTCAATTACTTTTTTCATATACCTAAGAACATTTGGATGAGATGGCGAGGGATTACACATAATATTTTGCAATCAGAGGTTTTGAGTTCGAATCCAAGATAGAGAATACAATATTGTTAAATCTATACTATATAGTTGTGTGTAGAGATCAAGGACGCCCATTTCACACAATATTTGTTTCTTTTCCAAACAACAAAATTTGCAAATACGTCATTTGACTCAAACAACACGTTTCATGGAATTCTAAATTCCTTAACGAAACACACTTTTATATTTGGTTAAAGATATCCAAAGTTAGCGAAATTGGATCATGTTTCGTTCCTGTAATTAGGGGTTATTTAAAAAATGCTCCTTGTATATGTTAATTCTGGCAATTTGTCCTTCCAAAATTTAATCACTTAAAAATTGGTCCCTCGACCCAGTTAATCAGTGCCACGTCACTGATTAGCTGATGTAACTTGCGAAAAGACCAAAATACCCCTGGCTTCATCTTCTTCCTTTTCCCTCTCAGTTTCCTTGCAGATTCGACTGCAACTCCCAGCAACACACACACGAACAGCAATCGAAGGAGGTTCTATCTCTGCTGCATATCGTCCACTTCAACAACCAATTTCATTTTCAATTTTCTACAGATGAATTCCGTAACTGCAACCAAACCCCATTCTGCAAACGCGCTCGATCTCTTCTTTTCTTGTCAATTAAAATTTGCAGCAACATAAAAATAAAAATAAAAACTGAACGTACTTTGTAATGGTTTGTGGTTGTCGTTGAAAAACAGTGATTTCATTTCCGGGGCAAGATTCATGGGTTTGGGTCCCTACACCTTTAAGAGGGGTTACTCATTGTTGTTGAGCTTAATAGAGTATGTTAATCATTCTGCAAAGGAATACCATGGGCTATGCAGGAGTGCAGTTAATACTATCCCAGGTGGTGGTGTTTTTGTGGAGGTTAATGATGCAAAAATTACTAGTGAGGGAAGCTTTAATTCAACTCAAAGAGGGGGTAATTGATTCGAACTGTGAAATAGACTTAGTTTTGTGAAGGATTTGTGTACCGATCTCAAAGGAAGATAAAGTGAAAAGGGCATGGTGTGGATGATGTTTGCTGGTGATGATGACAATAACAGTAACAATATCGAACAAGGCAAAGAACACGAGAAAGAAGAGGGAGAAAGAAGATGAAATCAAGGGCATTTTCGTCCTTTCATGTTTGTCTATGAAATCAGATGTTAATTAGTGACGTGGCAGTGATTAACCGGGATGAGAGACGAAATTTTAAATGATTAAACTTTGCAAAGGTAATTTGCCAGGATTAACGATTACAAGACCAATTTTTAAATGACCCCTAATTGTAGGGACGAAACACATATTAAAGCTTTTTTTTTTGGCTTAATTGGTCTTTTGGTTCCCTAAGTAATTTCCAGTTTACATTTTGGTCTCATAACTCGTAAAATTAACATTTTGGTCCTCTTGTTTTGCTCCGCTAGTCAACTTTTTATTTTTATCTCCTCTACGACTCTCTCTCTCTCTCTCTCTCTCTCTCTCTCTCTCTCTCCGATCTTAATATGTTCGTCTTGTCTTAAACCTGTGACTTCATTTGTACTGCAATTGACAAAGGCGAAGGAGAGGTTATGGGTTGGAGGTGGTGATTGATACTGGCTCGGCGAAGTTGGAAGAGGAAGAGGAGGGTGTTTGAAGAAAGAAAGAAGACGACGATGAAAGCGAGAGAAGTTAGGATGGTGGGTGGATGGATCAGAAAAGACGATTGGGAAGAAAGAGAAGAGGACGATAAAAAGAAAGAAGTTTCATTAGAAAAAGCCAATTATGCCCTGTAATTAAATGGAAATTATGAGTTTGACCCTAGTGTTGTATTTGTGTAAAAAATATGTGGCTAGTTATCATTTCTCTTTTTATTTTGATCATAAGGATTATAACATAGCACAAGTAGCGGAAAGTATAAAAATAAAGGAGTGTAAATGGTTGAAATCAAAGATAATAGATTTTGATTTTTCACAACAGTGTTGTTTTTTATTTCTTTTTTAGAATGTCAATAGTGGTGTCTTCACACAATAGCTTCTTCCACTAATCTTAGCACATCTTGACTCTAGATAAGTACTTTTAAAAAAAAAACACTACAAAGCATTTTGTGTGATATTTACATGTCATTATTTTAGAATACTGAATTTGGTATTCAGATAATTTATAATGTTTGAACAAATACAAGATAGCCATGACTTCAATAAATTTATATATATTATGCAAACCATATTGTCCTCTTCACTTATCTCATCTGCAACCATCCATGACTTCAATAAATTTATATATATTATGCAAACCATATTGTCCTCTTCACTTATCTCATCTGCAACCATCGTCGCCTAAACCATCTTCAGGTCATCGTCCTTCGTCGACAACGTATCTATCTGTCTATTTGCCTGTCTCTCTGTCTGTCTCTCTGTCTGTCTCTCTGTCTGTCTCTCTGTCTGTCTATCTATCTATCTATCTATCTATCTATCTATCTATCTATCCATCTATCTATCTATCCATCTATCTATCTATCCATCCATCTATCTATCCATCCATCTATCTATCCATCCATCGATCTATCCATCCATCGATCTATCCATCGATCTATCTGTCTATCTGTCTATCTGTCTATCTATCTATCTATCTGTCTGTCTGTCTATCTATCTATCTATCTATCTGTCTGTCTCTCTGTCTTTCTGTCTGTCTGTCTGTCTCTCTGTCTGTCTGTCTGTCTGTCTGTCTGTCTGTCTGTCTGTCTGTCTGTCTATCGATCCATCCATCCATCCATCCATCCATCCTCTGCAACACTCTCCGATCCTAATATGTTCGTCTTGTCCAAAACATGCGACTTCATTTGTAATACGATTGACAAAGGCGGATGAGACGTTATGGGTTGGAGGTGGTGATGGCAACATACAACAGCGAAGTCGGAAGAGGAAGAGGAGGGTCATTGTAGAAAGAAAGAGGACGACGATGAAAGAGAGATAAGTTAGACGGAGGGGGGATGGATCAAAAGACGCGTGTGAAGAAAGAGAAATGAGGAGGACGATAAAAAGAGAGAAGTTTCAGTAGAAAAAGCCAATTATGCCCTTGTAATTAAATGAAAATTATGAGTTTGAGCCTAGTGTTGTATTTGTGTAAAAAAATATGTGTATGATTATTATTTCTCTTTTATTTTGGGTTCCTATCACAAGTAATATAACATAGCCCAAATTATGGAAAGTAAACAAATAAATGAATGTAAATGATTGAAATAAAAGATAATAGGTTTTAATTTTTCACATAAGTGGCATTTTTTATTTTTTAGAATGTCAACGGTGGGGTCTTCTTCGACTAATCTTAGCACATCTTGATTCTAGATAAATAATTTTAAAAAAACTACAAAGTATTTTGGATGATATTTACATGTCATTATTTTAGAATATTGAATTCGGTATACGAAGAATTTATAATGTCTGAAAAAATACAAAATAGTCGTGACTTCAATCAATTTGTATATATATTATGCAAACCACTTACTTTAATAATATGTGGTAATACACCCATCACCACCATCACCCCCTCCCAAAAAAATAAAAATATAAGAAAGATACATGTTAATACTCAACATTTGATCAATATAAAACCATAATCCTCTAATCATCAATCGTCATCTTTGTTAATCTCGTTAAGAATCGTGATTAATGCCACTATGAAAGCATAATCAACATTAGGATAAACAGTGATTGCGAAATGGTCTTCATCAATTAAAATACTCATAATAGTGTGCTTTTTGTGCATCTGCATTAACAACAATATCACGAAAATTAGTTTTTGATTAGCATATTTAATTAAATGATAATCCAATCAAAGTAATTAATAAAACCAAATATACTCTTGTATATACTAAATGCTTTTTAATTACCTGTGCAACAATGTTGTTAGTATCACCTGCATAAATAATGCAAGATCGTTCCAACACCTACCTTTGACTTTAAAATCACAAAAATCTTCTTTGGTATTATCGGCTAGAAACACCTGTAATTTGGTCTTCAACTGCAATAGGGATGATCGTCTCAATGTAAATATAAGATCTGTGGAACTTGTGCTTTCTCCCCTGTAGGCTTCCCATCGATCATGCATTGTCACTATCTGCACCAATAATTCAACTTAATTGAATCATTAAGCAATACTTTATTGGAATAATTGAATCATTAAACAATATTTTATTGGTACTCCCTCCGTTTCTAAATATAAGCAAAATTCACTTTTTAGGTTCATTCGTTTAATGATGTATATGGTTCATAATATGGACCACATACATCATTAAATGAATGAACCTAAAAAGTCAATTTTGCTTATATTTAAAAACGGAGGGAGTATATATGAAGTATAATGAACAACACTTTATTGGTATAGATGAAGTATAATGGAAAATGAATTTTTAACAATAGATATTACTCTAACATATTTTATTTTATTTTTGGTTTTAATCAACCAATTATTTAAGGCAATAATAAAGTAAGGGTAAGAGAGAGTGTTGAAAAGAGAGTCTTGCTACATTTATTGAAATTCATACACTAAGACTCCATTGAACAAAACTATATATATTTTCTAGTTTATAGTGAATAACTTATATATGAGCTCGTACGAGTAAAATAGATCATATTTCTTTTCTAAAAGATTACTAAAATTAATCATCAATTAAAATATAAGTGCATAATTTTTAACTTACAAACTTCTATATAAAGAGTTTCAAGTTACGAAATATATAATTGTACAACACATACAGTTTTTCATATTAAATATTATTTAGATGTAATAAAGTTACATATTATCTAAAAATAAAGTGCAACATGCATTCAAGTGAGTCCACACTCGGATTTCCTATTAGTTATTTAAAAAAAATCATATATATAGAAAAATTTATCACAAAATTAAGATATTGAGCATTATTATTAAAATAAAAATCTAAAAGCAAATTAGTTTCTAAATAAAGTTGAACGTACCTTGCGACGTAAGGTGGTTATGGGGTTACCAGCGGCATCAGCCAGACACGGCGGTCACGGAGGGTTAGGAGAGAACCTTTCACTTTGAACACGATGTTGCCATTTACATCTTTAACGCTGAAGTTGTCTGCCATGGTCATTACCTTTTTCACGACCGCCAAATCCACCGGATACGGAGCACAATATTGAGAGCCAAATATGGTGGTGGTGGGTGCCGGCATCGGTGTGGTTGATAAGGATAAGCCATGATGACGATTATAGGTCTTCAAAATTGTCTTTGTGATGAGATAAGATTCTTGTTTTGTTCTTTTTGGTTAATGTATGTGAGAATGAATAATGGGATTGAGAATGAATCTTTTTATACAGTAATGGTTTGATTAAAATTTAGCATGAATAAAAATAAGTTACAAAACATGATGAAGATTACCAGGAAGGTGCTTTGGTGTAAATTAGCTGTGTATATATTATTGTTCATATTTTTTATGGATTAAGATTTTTTTGACAGATCTTATGGTGTAAGATATTGTCATTTTTTGGTCAATGTTTTTGGGCGTGTGTATAAAATAAACTAGCGATAGAGATTGAAGTGACGATGATGACTAGAAGAAACAGAAATGGTTGACAAGTTATAATTAAGACTTAATTACATTTTTGGTCTTGCATTTTGACCAGCTCACGAAAATGGTCATGCCTCTTTTAAATCAAACAAAACCGTCCTAAACTATCATGTTTTTTTGCAGTTTTAGTCCTAACTCCTATTTTTCAACTCCAGAAACACAGAGAAATGACACTTTTAGGCAGTTTTAGACCTACCCTTATGCTCAACCATGAAATAAACAAGGAATAAATCATGTGGGTACAAGGAATCTACTCTATTCAGCACACTAACAAAAAAAACCTAATTTGAAACATATCTTAGAAATTAGGTTTTTTTTTGCTTAGTGTGATGAATAAAGTGGATTCCTTGTATTCACATGCTTTATTTCTTGTTTATTTCATGGTTGAGCATAGGGGGTAGGTCTAAACCTTCCATTTCTCTGTGTTTCTGGAGTTGAAAATAGGAGGTAGGACTAAAACTGCAAAAAACATATAGTTTAGGGACGGTTTTGTTCGATTTGAAAGAGGCATGACCATTTTCGTAAGCTGGTCAAAATGCGAGGACCAAAAGTGTAATTAAGCCTATAATTAACTAGACTTGTTTGGCACATTGTTATCTAGTCCCACCTTGTTGTTGGATTCTATATTTAATAAAATTAGTTTTGTTTTCTTGAAGGAAAAAAAAATTGTTTGTTTGTTTATCAACCTAAAAAAAAAATCAACCAAAAATTAGTTGTTTATTAAAAAAATACTGTAATTAATTAGTCTGAATTTCAATTTTGACCCAAATATTGTGATTGTGCTGTTTGATTCCAATTTAATCCCTAAAAATTGATTTTTGTTTTTTAGGGGACAATCGATGTTTGTTATTTTGTGTGTTTGTGATCATGTAATACTTGCTCCAAATTATTAAATTTTGTTAAGAGTCTCACGTCGGAATGGATATGGTCATATCAAATCTATAGATTATATTTGTGTATATACATTCATTAAAAAAAAAGAGTAGAATAATATTTTTTTTTGAAAGAGAAAGAGAAAGAGTAGAATAATATTTATCGATCGATACATTTGTTATATTTTATTTTATTATATTACAGTCAAAACCAGGGAAAAATAATATACACGTGTTTTATGTTTGTATATACTTACGATTGTTATATTACGCACTCTGTTTCTTTGTAAGTGTCGTTTGAGTAGAATTTTTGGTTTTACTGCAAATCTTATGTGTAATTTTTTTTTCTCTTACAAGTTACATTTTTTATTATGAAAAATATGCAATATTCATTTTTATATAATCTTGATGTAATTTTTTATATACAAAATTATTAAAATATTAATTAACTTTTTTTGTGTTAAATGTACAATCTGAAGAAAAAAAAATTAACAAAAGAAAAATTAATTATTCTATTTAAATATTTACTTTAAATAATAAATGAAATTATGAAGGAATAAACTTCATAAATGGAGTGAATTCAATTGCTTTTTCCTAACATCCAAAAACTCATGGGTGAGATGGTGAGGGATCACTCATAAGATTTATGTAAGCTAAATCTATATAGTTGTGTGTAAAGGTCGAGGATGTCCATTTCACACAATATTTTTTTTTTCTTTTCCAAACAACAAAATTTGCAAATGAAAATACTTCAATTGACTCAAAAAACATGTTTCATGAAATTCTAAATTCCTTATTGAAACACACTTTTATATTTGGTTAAAGATCTCTACAGTTAACGAAATTGGATCATCTTCTCCTTTTATTTCAATCATATCTCAATTCTCATTTTTCTAATCCAATACAGTAGAAACTCTTTAAATTAATACTCGGTAAATTAATAAACTCTCTAAAATAATAAATTTGCCCAGTCCCGACTTGGGCCAATGTAAAAAATTGAAAAATTCAATAAAATAATAAGATAATAATTTTTCGGGAGATCCCTTTATAATTTTCGGTCCCAAGAAAATCATAAATTAATAATTCATAGAAACTGAAAAAAATATATTACACTCTATTGAAATATGATTCAATAGTTGTCTGTTTTCCTTTAAAGTTCAAGTCTTTTGGAGCTCATCTCTAACTTTTCTTATTGCATCAAATAGCTTAGGTGTTGTATTTTTGTATTGTATTTTTCCAATGCATATGAACACAATAGTTATTAATTTACGTTGAATCCCAAGGTTCGCTGCAACGTAATTCTAAGAGGCATAGACTAATTTGTCTTTTTGTTTGGTATCTATGTATAATTACTTAAAAACTCTTTAAATTAATAATTATTAATTTATCGATAAATTAATAACTCTCTAAATTAATAAATTTCTCCGGTCCTGATATTATTAATTTATAGAGTTTCTACTGTAATATATGCATAATAAATGGTTTTTTTCTAGATTACCCTCTCTTGTTTAGGGGTATTTACCCCCTCATGATATCAACCAATCAAAATGTAATATACATTGACAACATTAAATGTTAAATAAATGAGTTAATTTTTTCTATAAAAAAAATCAATTTTAATCATAAGGTAACTTTTAATACTTTTAATTTTTATTTAATCATAGACAAGATTACATTAGAGGTCTTTTATCTTATTTATCTGTAACATTTTGGTCCTTTATCTTTATTTTTTTCCCTTTTAGGTCTTTTATCTCTCATAAAAGCACATATACATCATTTTTCTAATTATTTTATTAAAAAAATACATAATTTTATTTTTTAAATATATTTTTATTAAAAATGAAAAAAATCCAGAAATATGATGAAGATGTTCATCATCTTCATCTTCTTCCTTTGAATCTTCATCATCTTCATTGAATCAAAATAATTTATACACAAATATATCTCCAAATATCATGAATTAATGTTATGTTCACCTCAAATCTTCTTTTAAACACAAAAATCAAAACCCTATAGAGAAAAAGATTTAGTTTCATCGCAAAAAAAAAAAAAGATTTAGTTATATAAATTGTAACACCGTATATTATTATTATTATTATTATTATTATTATTATTATTATTATTATTATTATTATTATTATTATTATTATTATTATTATTATTATTATTATTATTATTTTCTAACTCAATATTTAAACCAGGCATAAAAATAACCCCAAAATTGAGAGCAGCTTTGCACATCAATTCTGTTGTTTCCAAAACAATCTTAACTTTCGCAAAGCCTAACCCTTCCGCCAGTGACTAAGCCTCCACTATCTGCCTTGCAACATTTGTGAAATTAAGGTTTTGATTTTTGTGTTTAAAAGAAGATTTGAGGTGAATATAACATTAATTCACGATATTTGAAGATATATTTTAGTAGAATTTTTTTTTATTTAAAGAAGATGATGAAGATTCAAAGGAAGAAGATGAAGATGATGAACATCTTCATCATATTTATGGATTTTTTTCATTTTTATTAAAATTATGTATTTTTTAATAAAAAATGAGAAAAAAAGATGTATATGTGCTTTTAAGAGAGATAAAGGACCTAAACGGGAAAAAAAATAAAGATAAAGGACCAAATTGTTACAAATAAATAAGATAAAGGATCCCTAATGTAATCTTGCCTTAATTATATTTAGGTGTTTAATCTTAATTAATTTACACTATAAGACTGACTTAAAACAATTAAAATTTCACATCAAATTTCTTTCATCTGAATGTCCTTCAATTTATCAGTTACATTCATAAAATTTCTTCTTCCCATTTTGATTGTTCAATTTTTTCGTTCCAAACTACCGCATTTTTCAATTTTCTTGAGATCGTCGTCGTTCGTTTGATTCCAAATATCGTAAGAATTGTTGTTATTTCCAGAACCACGTCAGGTATGGTGACTTGATTTTTCTTTTTGATTTGATTTTTCTTGGTTGTGAGGTAGTTAATTATAACAATTGAGTAAGTCATCTGTTGTACTTTGAGGACTGTTGGTAGGTGT
>Ga0315914_1007421_pt1 | contig 15189 bp, 9 predicted proteins | sample MpolenodulesMG_FD_203920 | JGI IMG/M metagenome (GOLD analysis project Ga0315914, IMG submission 203920) | Medicago polymorpha root nodule microbial communities from Los Angeles, California, United States - elongated nodules | ecosystem: Host-associated > Plants > Roots > Nodule | place: USA... | reverse complement strand
ATTTTTTGCTTTCCCGGGCTTGTGTTACTCTGGCCTCTTTAAAGAACACTGAGGTACAATAAATGCACAATATATGTTCATATGTACCTAAAACTGAGAAGATGTATTATATATATATATATATATAGGTCCTTGATGTGCACATAATTATGTACTTCTCATCGGCTAAAGGACTGTGTTTCTATACATGTAGGTTGTATCTTTGTTGTCAAAAGTTGTAGAACATCTTGTAACAGGGGAGGTCATGCAAATGACTACAACATCTGATCAACGGTGTAGGTATGCTTCTGAGTTTGTTTGTGTCACATGTATATCCATTTTCTTTTCCTGTGTACTTAACCTTCACCTTATATACTTTGTGTAACTAACAACGAGTAAGGTTTCTCTATAAAATTCCTGGGTTTTGGCTTACAAAAGCATATAATTGTCAATAACAGAGATAGGGCACCTACTGTTTGTTTCATTTCTAACAATTGTTTATATTTTCAGCATGGAATATTATATGCAAAAGACATACTACAAGACTGCATCATTAATATCAAACAGTTGCAAGGCAATAGCCATCCTTGCAGGGCAAACAGCTGAAGTTGCAGTGCTTGCTTTTGAGTATGGAAAAAATCTGGTTTGTATATTTGTGGATCTTCAGTCTATAGTATGGTGTTTTCAATTACAAATAGCATGTTTAGTTGTTGTTGTTGTTGTTATTATTATTACTACATGTTTTTCATAAAGTAAAGAAATGAAACATAGTGTTCTGAGTCTATACATTTCATTGGGAAACAATTCGGTTGATATCTTTCTATCTATCTGTATTCTGTACATGTTAGACATGTTTCTGAATGCCATAATTTAATTCTTTCTCCTCTGTTTTGCAGGGTTTGGCGTTTCAATTGATAGACGATGTGCTTGATTTTACAGGCACATCAGCTTCCCTTGGAAAGGGTTCTTTATCAGACATTCAACATGTAATTTCACAACTTAATCTGATTCTAAATTTCATGTAGTCTTGATTTTAACTTTTCAATTTCAATTTGAAATATTTTGACGATAGCCTGTGAATCCTTGGTGCTTAAGATAGTAAAATATGATATGTTCCTGGCTAGTAGTAACATAATTCTTAATTCTTCTATCTACTTTATTTTTCTCCATGTCTGTGTTTCATACATGCTTTTTGGATGGACATTATCTATGGGTAGCTTTCCCCTTAGGGTCTTCAATTGAAATCTTTAGCAAAATTTCGTTATAATTTTATTGATTCCGAAATAAAAACATACATTATAAGTTGAAACAAAGTAAAATTGTATCACAAACTGGATTCTCCCAAAAACAGTTCTACTAAACGAATAAAAATTAGGAAAGTTAATTGAAAGAAACAATTACATTACCACTAATTCTATGACTTGAATCGTCTTCTTTTGTAGTTGTAAATAAATGTGTTATATTCTGCTCTTTCTTGACCTTATTTTTGACAGAATTTTGAAATTTATTTTTGCACTGATACTAAGGGCATGTTTGGATTGGCTTATTTGAGCTTATCTATTGGCATAAGTTTTGTGAGACTGTTCCGGAGAACTTAGGAAAACAGCTTATGACAATTTTCATAAGCTTTTTTCAAGTTATTTTCATAAGTTCTCCAATTTACCTTATAAAAACAACTTATAGCAAATACCCTCCGTCCCAAATTATAAGTCATTTTGGCCATTTCACACATATTAAGAAATGTAATTAATTTGTTCACAAAAAAAAATGCAATTAATTTTACATGCGAAAGAGATATTCTAAGTTGTTTTACAAAATTGTCCTTAATAAATGGTATGGGAAAGATAAATTAAAAAATTGAAAGAAGAGAAAGCAATAAATAGTTAAGGGTATAATAGGAAAAGTAGCTTCATTGGTATTGTAAAGCGACTTATAATCTGAGAATTTTTTTTCTTTCAAAAGCGACTTATAATTTGGGACAGAGGGAGTAAAAAAACAATTTAACGTTATTTTATCTTTTGCTATAAAAATAGCTTATGCGAACTTATATACAAGTGCATGTGCTATAGCTGCAAATAAGCTGTTTATCCAAATAGGCCCTAAATCTCTTGTTGCTGTCATACAATTGGTTTTTAAATTTTTTTTTCTTTTTTCGCTGCCTTTATTTTTCATGTGATCTAATGCTGTGTCTTTTATGTTTATGCTAATCTATGACCTGGTCCATATAACATTATTGCAGGGAATCGTTACAGCTCCAATATTGTTTGCAATGGAGGAGTTCCCCCAGTTGCGTGCAATTGTGGAAGAGGGCTTTGAAAACCCCGAGAACGTTAACACTGTAAGCTAATAAGTTTTGCCTGGTTGCATGTATCCTACATAATTAGTTCTTATGTCACTTCACAAAACCAGGAACTATTTTGAAATATTTGACTTTAGCTAATCTACTATTTTGAAGAGTATGGAATTGGTTTTGGTTAAATCCATGATTTTGCTGGTACATATTAACTTTTAGTTTATTATGTCTACACCTATGTATAGTATACGTATGTATGCATCTGTAACCCTATCTGTAAACACTTCTAAGTTCAGTCACATGAATAAATATCATTGAACTAGAGTCTTATGATTAGTCCTCAAATTAAGATGTTACACAAAATCCACATCACATGCCCTTGTTACGTGATTACATAATTTTGTATTTACATGTGCAGGCTTTGGATTATCTTGGGAAAAGCCGAGGTATACTAAAGACAAAGGAGCTAGCCGTGAAGCATGCTAACCTTGCAGCAGAAGCAATTGATTCCTTACCTGAAAGTGACGATGAAGAAGTAAGAAAATCAAGGAAAGCCCTTGTAGAACTTACTCAGATAGTCATTACAAGAACAAAATGACAGGAAGGCTTCGTCCCCCATTTTTGTTTTATTTTGTTTTGGTAGCTAAAAGAAGTCTCTCAGTAAAAATCTAGGGCGACAATTTGTTCTGGCCCCTTTTTTCAATTCTTCTACCAACCGTTCCCCAATGGGGAAAATAAGTTATTTCTAGGATATTGTCACCATTCCTTTTTCTTTCATATATTAAATCTTTTTCCTTTTTTTTTTCCCTCTTATATATTTTTCCCTCTGTCAGTGTGTCGTTTGTGCAAACTGAAATGATACTAGAGAAAAACTGTTCTTTGTGTACATCCGAAGTGAAAAAGTAGTGGAAGACAGTTGGAAAACAAGCTTATTTGTTTTTTTTTTTTTGACAAACAAGCTTATTTGTTGAATTGTTTGGTCTGATTTCATTTCGTAGAGGATTCCATTTCATTTTGGGGGGATATTTCCATTTAGAATACACGAGTTCATTAATATCACCAGTAGATAAAATGCATGAAAAGAAGAAAAACAAAAGGAAATTGATAGTTAATTTTAGGACTGAAGAAAGGGGAGGTTGTGGCATACAAATTTGTGTTTTTCAATTCTAATACAGGAATTTGTTCATAAAACTTAAGATGAGAGAAGGGTCTTAACAACTCTTATTGGACATGCATATACAAAAGGTGAGAAAATTAGGGTACCCTATATAAATGACAAAATTAAGGTACCCTATATAAATGAAACCAAAAAAGAAATTCGTAAAATAACTATTTGATGCAATACTCTACATGTGCTTCTTCCCTTGTCCTTGATGTGGTGTTGCGGGGATCTTTCATGCTCTTCGAATTGTTTGGAGTAGTAGAGGATTTAGAAATATTACGGTGTAATTTGACTCTCAAAAGTGTTTGTTCTTTGTTAACGAATGGTTGTTGTCATCTTCATGGTTCTTTGTTAGATTCATATTCTCAGAGAAGTTAATCAAGTGCAATATACTTTAGCTGAGCATTAGTTATCTTTGAAATCTATGTCTTAATATTTGAATCGTGTCCTTAATTATCTTTATTGACATGTTGGCACTTGCGGCAACTGTTTCTTTTCTTAGAGGTTTTCAGTTGAATATTTTTGTTGGAGCTTGACTCTTTTTTTTTACAACAAAATTTTATTAGAAACACGAGAGAAGTACAAAGAGTATTTAACTCACAATCTGAGAAAAATACAATGAGTACTCAATCCGCTAAACAACAATGTCGTTTTGTCCAAAAAATTAACTACTATGCAGTTCACAATGTGCGTGATATAATAAATATGATTTCTTACAAATTTAATATCATAGTTGATATTGAAAATATCTTACAAGTATTCCTTTGAATCAACAAATTTTGAGTAACAAAAAATCACCGGTTTTCCAATAAATATCAATCAATAGTGAGAAATGATATTGTGTGCAGCTGCTGAGAAGATTATACATACCATTGAATTATTCACCTAAAAGGGTTAAGCAATGTGCAACCATAAGTTACTTGAGAAAGACATAAAAAGAAGGATACATTGAATTATGAAAAATCTTGGGCAATAGTAGGAAGTAGTAACCTGAGTGAGAGAGAAATGTCACCATCAATAATATGCAAGTTGCTCTATCATGCTTTTAAGGAGCCTAGTATGATGTGATGGTAAGATAATTAAAATGGGTAGAAGAAGGTCTATCATTGACACAAAGAAGGTCACATATCCTATGTCAATCTACAATTTTAATATGGAAAGCTAGCTACAACATATGCATAATAAGTAGTAATCACTAGAAGCTTCTGCTTTGCTTATCGTATATGCACATACTTGTCGATTTAGAGAAATTTCTATACCCTTTTAATTACTTATAGTAATTTCCATTTCTGTGAAGGCTTCTAAAATAATAATTAAGGGGTATTTGGTTCAAGTCTGGAGTTAGATAGGAGGTACATTAACATTCTCATATTGAAATGATGATATTGTTGAGCACAAGATTGTAATAAGAAGGCCATGAGCCATCTATCAGGATCCCAATCTCAAAATCACAAAAGTAAAAGAGTACCATAAATGTATTCTTTTAGAAAAGAAAAGCTTCAGAACACCAACACAAAACAAAGATAATATAGCATCATATCATATAAGATGTAATTATACAATAGTAAAGCATCTACATCTATCTACATAAAGGTCAATTCTTACTCGGTCACAAACTCAAATATAAATAGTTTAGGCACACACACGAGTGAATAAAAGTAAAAGAAAAATGAATTAAACAAAGTATATTTTTTTTAAATAAGTAAACAATATACAATTTCATGTGTGTTCACGTATGTAAACACAAGTTAATAAGTGAGCTGCTTAGTGAAATGTTATAGATGGAGTTTCAAGAGCACTCTAAGAAGTAAATGAAGAATACACTGTTTTTTTTACTGTTTTGAATATGTCCCATCAAACATCTAAGTGTCCCCCTTTATAGCCATTAAAGTGGATCAAAGTGTTGTTTAATGGACCTTTCTTTGATCATTCAAAGCCCATTAAGTTGTGATCCAGAGCCTCTCATTGGTTGTTTGTTTTGAGTACGGTCGCGCGTGGACTAGGGTACAACTCATCCGTATCGGGCTCGTGGAGTTGAGACGCGTTGATCGTCTGTACATGACACGTGTTATTAAGTGAAGATGAGCTGAGTTGGCTAACCTGACTTGAACAGTCAAAACAGTGTTGATTGAAGACGAGCTGAGATGCCCTGACTTGAACAATCAAATCAGTGTTGATTGAAGACGAGCTGAGCTGGTCTGACTTGAACAATCAAACCAGTGTGATTGAAGACGTGCGGAGGCAGCCTGACTTAAACAACCAAATGGAATAGTCTATCCATACTAGTCCAATGTGTGCGCCTAAATCATTTGCATTTAGACTTGTGTCCAAATAAGTGTTGCTCCTATATAAGATATAAAAATAATAGAATTATTAAATACAATCAAGAAAAGAATAATTATTCCTTTTATAAATCACATACACAGTGAATTACAATAAAGAATTCAATAGAGTAGTTTCCTTAAAAAGAATAATAAAGTTGTTATATATTAAATTTTAAATTACTGGTTGAGGAATTAAAATATGATTTTTTTTTTCCATAAATTTATTCGAGTAAAACTAATCCAATCTTAAATATGTCAAACATTAATGTATTAAAATTTTAAAATAATAATATTATTCAATTTTTTTAAAAAAATAATACATTATAAAAACTGATATAATCGTAAGTAAATACGATAAAAGCTTGTATGATATTGAGTAAATAATAGTATTAACGAATCATTTTAACGTGGATGACTATCCCTTGTAACACATTGCACAAAGATTATTGTGAGATGTACAGACAAAAATAACCACTTATATTATGATTTGGGAAATAGACGGAAAAAGAGAAGAAGAAACGGAAGCGTCGGAAAGTAAGTAACGGTGGGGAGACGGAACTGAACCTGACACCTTGCGTGAGTGTTACAGTTAAGTTATCTAACTCGAAACTATCATCAATCTTATTTATAAGCTCACAAAACCCCTTACGACGACACTTCATTCATTCATCCATGGTTGCGACGTAAACCATTCTTTCAAGCGGCGAGCGAGGCTTCTTGCTTTCATATCATGGCTTCCATCACTTCCGTCGAACTCAACTTTCTCATTTTTCGTTACCTCAACGAATCAGGTTTCGCTTTTACCTTTCTTAATTCTTATTTTTCTCTTTCTATTTTTGCGTCACATGTTGGGGTTTTCAATGTTTCACGAATTTTCAGTTTTCGTTAGGGTTAGTTATTGTTGGTAATTCGAACTTTTTTTACTTGCTAATTGATGAATGATCCTTCACGTTTTCTGATTTTTCTGGTTTAAGATGAAGGATGGCGGAATTTGTTTTAGATCTGTTACTTTTAGTTAGATTTGGTGTTGAGACTTGATTTTTGAAGATATGAAATGTGTTGATATTGATAATGAGTTAGATGTGTAGACTAGTTATGTTTTTGGTTGATTTTCGGTATCTATGGCACGAAATGTGTTTAGTGGATGAAAATTATGCACAATTGCACATGATGAGCTGGATTATTTGAATTTCATCTTAAATTGTAGTGTTTTTGTTGTAATTGACTATGTATTATGCATATGTGAGTTGAGAATTGTATTTGCAAAAGTTTAATAGAAGGTTAATGATGATTGTGCCGAATCACTGAATGACGACATGCAAGAATTAATTGTGGTCCGGAGATTTTTGGACTCATCCATCCGTTATAGCCGGACATGGTAGTTTTAAGTTATTTAACTACTCCACGTATACATTCTTGCCTTTTGTCAGAACATTCTTTGTAGTATTTTGCCGCACTCGTAGTAGAAATATCAATTAAAAGGAAGTTTGATTGCTCTTTTGAGCAATGGAACTGAGTGGCAACTTAGGAATTGAGTGTTTGCTTGCTCATTTTTCTTATACGGACTTGTTTGTCATGTTTAGAATCATGTTTCATACGATATATTGTTTGTTACGTATAAAATTTGTTGTATCTTAACCTAATATTGACTTTAGATTTAATGGGTGTGTGATGTGCATTTGATTTTGTTATGGGTTTAAAATTTGTCGTGTCTTTACCTAATAATGACTTAAGATTTTATGTGTTTGTAACGTGCGTTTTGATTTTGTTATGGGTATAAAATTTGTTGTGTCTTTACCTAATTTGCCGCGTTTAGAATCGGTTTTGTCTTTACCTAACAACAACTTAAGATTTTGTGTTTGTAACATGCGTTTTGATTTTGTTATGGGTATAAAATTTGTCCGTGTCTTTACCTAATTTGTCGTGTTTAGAATCAGTTTTTTATATGAAAGGTCATTTTGATAACTTTTTTCGTCGACTGCCGTTTCTCACAACCATCTTCCTTCCTTTTTTGCCTTTCTCACCTCAAATCGTTTTGGGTTTTGCTTTTGCATCAAATGCATCTTAAGAGAGTTAGTCTTTAACATGATATTGGAACTCCAGTGGCCAAATGGTTTTGCTTCTGCATCAAGTGCAGAACTGGATACTTGTGTTACATCAGCACCGCAGGTTTCACACATTCTGCTTATATTTTTGGTAATGAAGCTTTTATTTTACCAACAAATGTAGTACAAAATTATAAATTAATTGTATAAGTTGTTTACAAAAACACCCTAATTTTGGCCAGGAAAGTGCTACTGTTCACCACCTTAATTACTTATATACATTATTATAAGATAAGATAAAATAATGGTACAATTCTAAATTGAAAATATTTTTTAAAAAATATATAGTTTAAAATAACAAACAACATTTGACTAAAATAAATTATTTGAATCTGGAAAAATTGTTTTCCTTTGGAGACAAACTTAAACTGTGAGTTTTGTGGGATGGTCGCGGAAACGCCATCTCATCTTTTCTTACATTGTCAAGTGGTGTCTGAGGCGTGGTTCAAGGTTTTGGGTTGGCTAGAAATAAATCGTATTACTCCCCGAAAATTTATTTGTCCATTTTGAATGTTGGAGTGGGGAGGTGAGACATGAGAAACTTCAAAAAGGTTGAAGGTCGATTAGACATGCAACACTTTGAATGATTTGGAAATATAAAAATGATAAAAGTTTCAATAATAGTACCAAGGAGATTGATTATATGATTGAAGAGATTAAGGTGCTATCTTGACAATGAAGTTTGTGTAGATTAAAGATTCTCTGTTGTCTATACCACGAATGTGGTGTTGGAACCCAAATAATTGTTTATCTATACTATATATAAAGAAAATAAGCTTAAAATACATAAGTTTGGGCTGACTTTTTTTTATTACCTATTTTACCCTTCATTTAAATTTAAACAATCATTATATTATTATACCAACAAAAAACTAATTTAACTAACTCTAAAAGTTATGTGTAATGGTAAAAAGATAAAATATTGTACAAAAGGGTAAATACGAAAGCTTTTTTTGGACGAAGTGTCTTTCACTTTTGAACTGAGACACGTCTGTATGTATCAAAATTTTAAATTAGTCTTTTTGTTGTGTACTTCATGTATCGAAATTTCAAAATAATATTTTATTAGAACTGATATGATCATATAAATACATATAGAAGCTGATATGATATTGATTAAGACTAATATGACAATATTAACGAAGAATTTTAATGTTGGTGACTATTTCTCCCAACATATTGCACAACTAGAGATCATTGTGAGCAGTAGATTAGAGACAAAAATAACCGCTTGTATTATGATTTGGGAAATAGACGGAAAAAGAAAACAAGAAACGGAAGCGTTGGAAAGTAAGTAACGGTGGGGAGACGGAACTGAACCTGACCCCTCTTGCGTGAGTGTTACAGTTAAATTAAGTTATCTAACTCGAAATTATCATCAATCTTATTTATAAGCTCACAAAACCCCTTACGACGACACTTAATTCATTCATCCATCTCTTGCGTCCAAACAACACAGGGTTGCGACGTAAGCCATTCTCTCAAGCGGCGAGCGAGGCTTCTTGCTTTCATATCATGGCCTCCATCACTTCCGTCGAACTCAACTTTCTCATTTTTCGTTACCTCAACGAATCAGGTTCACCCTTTACCTTTCTTAATTCTTATTTTTCTCTTTCTTCTTTTGCGTTACAAGTTAGGGTTTTCAATGTTTTGCGAATTTTCAGTTTTCATTAGGGTTAGTTATTGTTCAGAATTGGAGCTTTTTTACCTGCTAATTGATTTGATAAAAGATCCTTCACGTTTTCTGATTTTTCTGTTTTAAGATGAAGGATGACGGAATTTGTTTTAGATCTGTTACTTTTAGTTAGATTTGGTGTTGAGACTTGATTTTTGAAGGTATGAAATGTGATGATATTGATAATGAGTTAGATGCGTAGACTGGTTATGTTTTTGGTTGATTTTCGGTATTTTTCGCACAAAATGTCTTTAGTGGATGAAAATTATGTACATGATGAGCTTTCGTTGTTAATTATTATGTTTTTATTGTAATTGATTATGTATTATGTATATGTAAGTTGGGAATTGTATTTGCAAAAGTGTAATAGAAGGTTAATGATGATTGTGTCGAATCACTGAATGACGACATGCAAGAATTAATTGTGGTCCGGAGACTAAGGAGTAGTTAAATAATTTAACTGCCATGTCCGGCTTTAACGGATGGATGAGTCGAAAAGTCTTACTATGTTTTTATTGTAATTGATTATGTATGAATGTATATGTTAGTTGAGAGTTGTATTTGCAAAAGTGTAATAGAAGGTTAATGATGATTGTGCCGAACCACTGAATGACGACATGCAAGAATTAATTGTGGTCCAGAGATTTTTCGACTCATCCATTCGTTAAAGCCGGACATGGTAGTTTTAAGTTATTTAACTACTCCATGTATACATTCTTGCCTTTTTTTAGAACATTCCTTTGTAGTATTTTGCCGCACTCGTAGTAGAAATATCAATTAAAAGGAAGTTTGATTACACTTTTGAGCAATGGAACTGAGTGGCAACTTAGGAATTGAGTGTTTGCTTGCTCATTTTTCTTATACGGACTTGTTTGTCATGTTTAGAATCATGTTTCATAGGATGTATTGTTTGTTACGTATAAAATTTGTTGTATCTTAACCTAATAATGATTTGAGATTTAATGGGTGTGTGATGTGCATTTGATTTTGTTATGGGTTTAAAATTTGTCGTGTCTTCACCTAATAATGACTTTAAGATTTTATGTGTTTGTAACGTGCGTTTTGATTTTGTTATGGGTATAAAACTTGTCGTGTCTTTACCTAATTTGCCGCGTTTAGAATCGGTTTTGTCTTTACCTAACAACAACTTAAGATATTTTGTTTGTAACGCGCGTTTTGATTTTGTTATGGGTATAAAATTTGTCCGTGTGTTGAGAATCGGTTTTTTTATATGAAAGGTCTTTATTGATAACTTTTTTCGTCGACTGCCGTTTCTCACAACCATCTTCCTTCCTTTTTTGCCTTTCTCACCTCAAATCGTTTTGGGTTTTGCTTTTGCATCAAATGCATCTTAAGAGAGTTAGTCTTTAACATGATATTGGAACTGCAGTGGCCAAATGGTTTTGCTTGTGCATCATGTGCAAATGTATTGATTTATAACTGGATACTTGTGTTACATCACTACCGCAGGTTTCACACATTCTGCTTATACTTTTGGTAATGAAGCTTCTATTAACAAATGCCCCATTGATGGAAACTTGGTACCGCCAGGTGCTCTTGTTACATTTGTTCAAAAGGGACTGCAGTACTTTGAGATGGAAGCCAATTTGAATAATGTTAGCATCCTCTGTTTTTCCATTCCTGATTTTTGTCAACATAATATTCATCCATTTGAGTAGATCTTTTTAGGCTTTCATATCCCTAGGTTTCATGTTGATTAATGTTTCTTTTAAGCCTGCCAGTGTGATGCAGACCTGGACGAAGATTTTTCATTGTTACAACCTTTGGATCTTATCACAAAAGATGTGCATGAACTTAGGCAAATTATTAGTGAAAGAAAGAAAAAACTACAGAAGGAGAGAAGTAAAGAATTAGAAAAGGAGCATGAAGCTGAACGTGGACGGGCAAGAGAAAAGGAAAGACATCATAGGGAGAAAGAATTTGAAAAGGACAGGGAGAAAGAGAGGGTAAAAATTGCTAAAGAGCGTGAACAGCAGCATGTAAATAAGACTGACAAAGAAGTGGTCAGAGATCAAGACAAGGTTACTGCAAAGCATGAAGTGAAGACTGACAGGGAAGTGGTCAGAGATCTAGACAAGGTTACTGTAAAGCATGAAGTGAATGGAACAGTTCGAGGTAATTTGCTGTTCGTGAAAATAGTTTACATTACTTATATCACATATGTCCTTTGTAGTGTGTTTCATGTTCAGCTGCATTTTCTAATCAGTAATCTGTGATAAATTTCAATATCTTGTAATTATATTTTAGCTGTTATCCTTTATTTTCTATTCACCTTTACAGCTTTACTTGTTTCTTTGAATGCTTTCCCCTTCTAAAATTTAAGACAAGTTTTCTTCATTATATTGGTTGGATTAGAAAGCTGGAATGGCTTAATAAAGACTAAAAAGTTGACCCCTTTATTCTATTTTGCTATCAAATCTGATTTTCAATATTTTATTTTATTTATTTTTTATCTTTTTTTGGAGTAAAGCAATGAAATCATTTATTGTAGTTGGTGCAAGTGTTTACACCACCGGACCCCTCTCCCCAAAATGCTGTTAGTGAGTATTCATTATATGTGGTGTATGAAAGTTAATACTAGTTTCAAACTTTCTATTAATATTCTTTCTTTAAATATGGATGATTTTTTCTTTTGCTTCGATTGGACCAGAACCCATGGACATATGTACGACATCAACATCTCAGCCACGTCAAATTCCTACTTCAGATGTGATAATCTTGGAAGGCCATACTTCCGAGGTGAGTTGTATCTTTGATGCTCCTTTTGTTGGTACACTTATTAAATTTACTTTCATCTATTGTTTATGCTGCAAAAGTCCCTGACAATTGTCCTGTTAACCATCCATTTAGGTGTGTGCTTGTGCATGGTGTCCTTCAGGATCTCTCCTTGCATCAGGGTAGGTATCTCTGTGAATTGTTTGCATACAAATATGTATTGATAATGGACATGTGAATGTGATATGTATCTCTGTAACTTTAATGGTTGATGTGCATGATATTATTTTGCATCTTGGATTTCCAACAATAGTTCGCTTCCAATTTTGACCGACTTCCATCTTAATGGAGGGACACCGACTGCATTCAGTTTTTTTTTTCTTTTCTTCGAAATAGTTAAACCTGTTTGGAATAATTGTTTTTCATATTTAGTTTCTGAATTTTTTAATAGAAAATTAATTTAATTGTGTAATTTTTACAGAATGCCCAGTGTTTCTGGAAATAACTGCTTTCAAAGTGCAATATATTAATTATAATTCAATATAGCAATTTCATAGATACTGGCTTCATTTTGTAGTGGATTTTAGAACCTTTCAAGTGATTTAATAGAATCCAGTTACTCACATTTTGTTAGGATAATAATTCTACTAGAGGTAAAGATGTAATAGTTTATCATAGGATGAATAAAGGAAGCACAGCCAATAAGAACTAATCTGTTAGAGGCTATTGGTTCCATATCAGTTCGGGTTGTTAGGTTAGTAAGGAGTTAGTTTGTATGGTTGGCCTCTTCCTTATAGATAAAGGGAATGAGCTTACAGTAGGATTATCTTTGGTGTTTCGACTGTTTGCTAGATGTGACTGGATAACTTTCAGTGGAAGAGAATAGCTTCTCTTTTTCATATCAGTATCCCTTTCTGCCCAGAATGTATCAGTGACCTTACACATTTCTTCAATTTTTATTGGCATCAAACATCCATTCTTTACTGTTGTTGAAATAAATAGCTAAAAGGGCCACTTTTTCTCTGTTCCTCATTTCCCTAATTTCTCACCTTGTAGTTTATTTTTTTTACCATTAGAGCTGATCTGTTATAACAGATAAATGAGTCAGTTATACCTGTCACAACAGGTAATTATACAATACAGTAAGCTAGGCATGCCACCTGGTTCCATGAGTATCAACTATAACAACATATTATTTTCTTTTTCTGAATAAATTTTGATTTTTTTTTTTCAAAACATTCGCAATAACAACCAAACTTTATCCTACTAGGTGAGATCAGCTACATGGGTCAAAATATGCCTTAAAGTTCTATCATAAATTACGTTTATAAAAAAGCATTGTCCTCTAAACCTTACTTATGAGTTTTATGAATATTGTTTATAGCCAAACTATTGTCTTCTAAACCTTTTAACTTTTTCTTCCTTTGCCTCTTGCGATTGGACCGTCCTCCATCTAATCTACTCTTGTTACTGCTTAATCTACAGACCTCCTCGACACATGCCCAAATCATCTAAGTCGAGATTCAATTCTATTTTCTATAATAGATTGGTCCTTCCTTATCCTTCTCTCATATGCTATCACTTTTAATCCTATCATAGTATATCCACTTATTTAGGAAACATTCTCATATCTGCTACATATGGTTATTCTTGTGTTGGCCTTTTACTAAACACTCAAGTTCAATGTAGTTTTTGTTCCTAAACATTTTTAATAACCTCTTGTCCAGGAGTTGACACATTCCTTGGCAGATATATAATGAACTTGTGTAGGACCTAAGGCCTTGTTTTTTAATAACCTCTTCTCCTAGAATTGAAACATGTTCGGCAGAGGCATAATGAACTAACTTGTGCAGGACCTAAGGCCTCATATTTTAATATAAATAAAAATCTGAAGATGCATGTTTATGTCAATCAACATGATGATTATCTGTCATTAGGAATTCTGACTTAACTTTTCCGTGTTGTGTTATTTTATATGTTATGTAGGTTCTTTACTGTCATATAACATCATGCAATGACTTATATTTTATATGATGCTATTTTATCTTTATTTTTTGTTGGTGTTCTGAAGCTTTTCTAAAGAATACATTTATGGTACCCTTATAGTTTTGTGGTTTTGTGACTGGGATCCTGATAGATGGCTTCTTATAATAATCTTGTGCTTAACAATATCATCATTTCAATATTAAGGTCTGGGGATTCAACAGCTCGTATTTGGGCAATACCAGAAGGAAGATGCAAGTCTGGTTCACAGAGGGTCCCTTTGGATGCATTGGTGTTGAGGCATGTTAGGGGCAACACAAATGAAAAGAGTAAAGACGTCACTTCAATTGATTGGAATGTGAGTTCATTTGCATATTTTGATTTATATCAAGAAAATTACTTATATTTGTATGTTTAAATCAAAAGCTGTTATTTTACTGTTACAAAGTCATGTGAAGTTGCATTACCTCACACCCATTTTTCTCACACCAAATTAATACGAAGAGATATACTATAAACTTCTTTACCATACTTAATTATAATATTTAGGAAAAATCACACTCCCCTTCCTTGAGATGTACTATATTTTAATCTATTTTAATTTAAATGAACTTTTTAAAGGTGGTGAATGATTATGTACGAGCCTTCCATGGTTGTTCTCTTCGGTTTTATTTTAACTTGTAAATAATTTGAATCTTCATTATTGATTTAAGTACTTCAAAATATTATTATACCAGTCACTTTTACTAACTTATTAGGTTTGAAAGGCTTTTTGGATGACTTAAAGTCTTGCCTGTTTAGCTTAATAGGCTTTTAAAAGTCTTGATCTTGTATTTAATAAATAAGTTTGGCTTGGCCTAGGCTTGATGTAGACTAGGTTATACGACATGATTTATTTCCATCACCAGTAGGGACCTCTCATCTATCCAACA
>Ga0315914_1007420_pt1 | contig 15189 bp, 8 predicted proteins | sample MpolenodulesMG_FD_203920 | JGI IMG/M metagenome (GOLD analysis project Ga0315914, IMG submission 203920) | Medicago polymorpha root nodule microbial communities from Los Angeles, California, United States - elongated nodules | ecosystem: Host-associated > Plants > Roots > Nodule | place: USA... | reverse complement strand
ATTTTATTAGTAAGGCTGCTATCAAAACTAATACGGCATCTTAAACCATCGTTTTGTTGTTGCATCAACTCACGTCAGAATGTGCACATTGTATAGCTGCCCTTTTTGGATCATTTAGAAACACGCAACCTCGAATCATGGTTGGACCACTGGCGGAGTTAGACAAAAAAGTTTGGGTGGACCATTAAAATAAATTACACACACAAAATTCATGTTTTAATAAGCATAAAGTTGACTATAAAAAAAATTACTTAAAAATCCAAAATAATTATCTATACATTTCAAGTCACTTGAAAGTGTGAAAATAACGCGTATTGAAATGGAGAAAAGGGTTGACCACATGGTAATTTTATTTAAAAGTAAATAACTTTTTTTTTAGTATTTTTCGTTTTTTTTGCTTGGGGCCCACTCGAACCCTAGTCTGGCTCCACCACTAGGTAAAGCATGACATAACTCTACGCAAGTGGTAGAGAGAGCATATCATTTGATGAAGTATTGGATGCTAGCTAATGCTACAACATGTGCTCGTCGGAACGAAACTCACACCAACCTGAGTTGGAATTCGCAACACGCAACAACTGTTACAAAGTAGCCTTCCACTTATGGGTCAGTAGGTCAGAACGTTTGCGCGACAACAGTTGATTTAGCTCAAGTTTGTTGGCAACGTCCATAACGTGGTCGCCGCAAATGTAATACATATCCTCATTTTCTAGCGAGTTAAACAAAACATGAATTGGTCTGTTCTTACGAGATGAGAAAAGTGCTTTTGTTTTGGCTAAAACTAAGTGTTTTACTCCTTTGTGCACCATGGATGTGGCTGAAGCACTAAGCTTGCTTACATACTTTTCAATGGGTTAGCGATATACAATTTGATAATGTTGATTTCATGTTTGATTCAAAAGCTACAGCAAACATTTTTCACAAGAATCGGGTTGATGCTATGGAATTTGATCATGTTATAACAACTTGCAAAAATACTTTTGCCTCTCAATTTACAAACTATCGGATTGAGTTTAATAAGAGACAAACAAATGATACTGCTCATACTTTAGGAGGGATAACCACATTGTAAACTAGTTTCACAACTTATTTCGATGTAACACCTTATATCAATACTCTTCTTATAATGAAATGTTATAATACCTTTCCTTAAAAAAAATATTGATATATAATTTATTATCCATCATTTTTTAGAGGATCATTAAAAAATAAACGAAAATGTTTTATAGTGAGATAGTTTTTTTTTTTTTTTTTGAATTGTGTAGTGTGATAGTTAGTATTCGTGAAATATGCAAATGACATGGCTACTTAGTTAAAATAAAAAAAAAATGCGGTTAACTTTAACCAATCCATTTGTTTATTAAAAATCCCAACAAATCGATTCATTTTCATTCAAGTTGAATTCTTTACATTATCAATAACTCGTTTAGTTGATAAAAATATCACATATTAGATATAGACTTCAATAAATTTCTAATCATTAGATTAATCGGAAGAAAAAGGTCAATCCAATTTTCTTTTGTCTACAAAACAAGCAAAAGTGTGTGTATTATTGAGTGATTGGGACAGGCCACGTGGGTTGTTGGCCAGCTCTTGTCCTGTTGATTATCACCAATAATGCACTTCCACATTCACCATCGTATGCATGTTAACATTAAGCATGACATCCTTTACAATAAAAAACATTAAGCGTGACATGGCCTGTCACAAATTTCTTTTTGAAGAATGCTAAAAAAGTATCAGAGGTCATTGATTAAACAATCAAATAAATACTAGTAACTTTTTATAAAAAAAATAGTATAATTATTATTTGATCAAAAGTTAAAATATATATTTCCTATAAGATAAAGTTTCTATTTATGGATACATTAGTTATTGTTGTTGAGATATTGGTTAGCAAGACCAATTGTTTTTTAGGGAAGCCACAGATTTGGTGTTACACTCCTATGATATATGTAAAAAACTTTGTATATTTTATAACGTGAATTTCATATGTAAAAAACTTTGTATATTTTATAACGTGAATTTCGTATGATTCTTAACTTAATTAACAAATGATTTTTTCAAAATAAATGATGTTTTTTTTTAAGTTCGCTAATTAAAAGAAATGTATTTTTAATTGAGAATCGTTCAAAAAGCATTCAAGAAAATGTACATAAGTTTTGTTCATAATATAATAATAATACTAAAAAATAATAGCAAAAAATATACAGTGCTTTTTTAAATGGAAAAATATGTTTTTTAACAAAAAAAAGGATAAAATATGTTTTTTTTTGTCTCTGTAAAATTAACAAGTTTAATTTTTTTATCTTTATATAAAAATCACATTTTTTTTTATCACAAGTCATAACTCAATTGATAAAATACCGAAATCGCTAGTTGAACGTCATGATTTGAGTTCGAACCCCGACTCATCTACTTACGTGTGTAAGTTTTCAATGGTTTTTATGATTTCATCTATCTATAAAAAAATATATTTTAGTGTCTACAAAATTATTCAATTTAAAATTAACATCTTAAAGAACTTAAAAAAAAAAATCTAATTTAAAGAACCAAAAAGAAGTATTTGGCATAGTAACAAAATTTAAAAAAGATATCATATTTATGACCATATCTTTAAACTACCTTGTCAACAAAAATCTCTAAACCAACTTTCATTTAATTCAACTTTTTATATTTTTAATGACCCAATTTATTAGTCCATGATGTATTTCAAAGAACATAATTACAACACTATAATGAGGAAGCTAATCGACACATTTATTGGCTTTCACGATGAACATAAACATTAAAGTTATTATGATGAAATAAATCATACTTTTTGTCTCAAAATAAGTGAAAGAAAGATAAATAGTTTGAAGTGCTATTTTTTTAAGAAAGTTTTAAGCGTTATTGTCAAATATTATTGATGTATTCATAATTATCATAAATACAAAGTGAAATACGTTGAATTGTGAATAATGAAATTAATATTGACTCAAGTGTATTATTGAAACAAGTAGTTAATATTACATTGAAAAGTAAAATGAATAATCTATTTTAAAACTATTTTTGTTTTTTTACAAATCGATCACTTATTGTGCAACGAAGTAAATTTCAAAAATAAGAGGATGGAGGTAGGAAGAAGAGTTCATGTTAGCTATCTTCACATGTCAGCTGAAACCCGATGAATCAAACTTTGCCCTTATTCAAATCAGCATTGTTGACATGAAAAGAAATTGGGTAATTGAATTTCAACAAAACGACGATTTTATATTTTAGATCTTCAATAGAATTATTGTTAGGAAACCATCCATCTCTCAAGAAGTTAGTATTTTCTCCATTCTTAATCTCCAAGTAACATTTTTATTAACATCATCCCAACAATTTACAACTGCTCTCCCAAGTATATTAGAACAATTACTCCTTAGAACAACTTGAGGGTGATTTTGTACTCCACTTGACTTGGTCTATTTGATGTTGGCACATCGTATAAGGTTGAAAAACACCACAAAACGACTCAAATGCTCCGGCGACAGTTAAGTGTTGATGCAAAGAATTGGCGGTAGTTAACTACCACGGCATCCATCGGCAGTTAACTACCGATGCGATCTTGATACAAATCCAGACAGAACTCACTATTCCATTATCTCTCATCCATTATCAAATCTCTCTCAAAATCTCTAACAATACTTAACAAATCCTAACATTTTCTAACACAATTCTACTCTAATCAACATCTAACAAATCAATAAATCATAAGCATCTAACATCATAAAAATCTAACAATTCAATCAAAAAATGCCAATGCAATAGGATAATAAGCACATACTTGATTTTGTGTTTGTAATTGGCGTTGAATCGCTTTAACTTGGAGAAAACCGCACCTAAGAATCTCAAAACTGTAACAATGGAGGTTTGGAAATTATGTCTGTTGTGTTCTTATAACAGAGCATCGACAGTTAACTGCCAAAGGAACCTAGATAGTTAATTGTCACTGGTTCATTGCATCGGTAGTTAACTACCGAGGGAGTATTCGCGTCTTTTACTTGTGTTTTTCGGCCTTTTAAAAAGTGTGAACAACAATTTTCAAATTTAGAAGGCTTGACAATCAAACTCCAAGCAAGCTACATGATATATGCTTTGCTTAGCATCCTTAGATTTCTGAACCTAGCTCATCTCCAGTTTTAGGCATATAAATTTGCTTCGATGATATTAGATGACACTTCTTTGCTCAGTTGTGGATCGATGAAATTTGTGCAAATCTTGTTTGATTCATCACACAGTCAAAGAGGAAGAGTTGAAGTTTGCATCACATAACAAGAAATATCAAATAAAAGAAGATTGAGCTAAAGTAAATTTCAAGGCAAGGTTAAATTCTTTCTTCAAGCCTCCAAAAACAAACACATTTTATCTAAAGGCTTTTAGGCTTCTAAAGCAAAACATGGCCATGAAGGTCCCCTTGTTGCGGGAACAATGATACAAGGTTTGTTTCACTTGTTCAAGGTTTAAATCCAGTTGGGGAGTAATTGAAGAATTTTATTTCTCATTTTATGTTTTCTTATTTAAATTACATTATGGAAATATTTTTTAAATAGTTTTTCCATTTCAATAAAAAAAAATATAATTATCTGACCGTAATATATATCAAAGGGAATTCAAAATAATTACCAATTTTTTGTTGATATTTTACTATAAATTTAATCTCATAGCACATTTTTTTTATTTAAATTTAAAAATATACAACACGTATAATGAAATTAAATTAAATTGAACATTCTTGGACAAAAAAAAAAAAGAACATTATACTATAAAACATATATAAAATGAAACAACTAACTGATTAGGTTCAAGTGATTAATAAACTACGAATCATTTAGAAGAACTCTTAGTCAAATTTTACTTATTTTTTTGCCGGACTCTAGATAACTAGTGTCTTTTTTCATAAAAATTGGAGAGTTAACATGAAAAACAAACATAAAATGAAGCCCAACTATGTTCATTTTTTCGCTGCATCATATTACAATATTGTTTTCTTTTATTATGTTTTGTTTTTCTAAAAAATAAATTGTTTGATTAAATTTAACACATATACATAATCGACACACTTTGGATTTCTTTAAAACGGTCCTTTTTTATAAAATCAAAATTTTATTTTACTTTTTTCTTACACAAAAGGTTCATTTAGCGTTCGTTTTATGCCTCAAATTTCATTATCGATCCCAGTAAATTTCCCTACAAAAGAGAAGAGAATATTATAGAAGCCTTCCACCTATTTTTCTGAAAGCTTGGTATTTTATCCGGAACGATTAATTTGAGGGATCAATCTAACTCTCTTCTAGCATAGATTCAAGTAAAATTAAAATCAAGCCTACTATAATAGCTATAAGATAAAAAGCCTAAGTCTTTGGTTTGATCTATTCAATGAACTTGGCTCATATTACTAGCATGGCTTGATAATGTCATGTTCTTGGAATATTAGACATTGAATTTTTTAAGTTTAACTTTTTGACCAGATATCTCACAAAAATCCGTCAAACCATTTATATATGGAAAATGCTAACAAATGTATGTGGAGCATTTGTTAAGAAACTAAAAATAAAAATTTTATCTTGAAAATTATATATTTAACTTATTGAAATACTAAGAAGTAACTTTTGTCTACATAAAATTTAACAATTTTTTTATAATCTTTAACTAATACTTTAAGAGCACTTGTTAGCATAATCTAGTGTACTAAAATTAAATTGTTAGAAAAAAGATATACAAGGACTAATTACCCAACCAAATTTAAATGGAATCTAACTATTATTATCCACAAGTTCTGGAATTTTATGCCCTTATCTTTCCAAAGCCACGCAAAAATGTAGGGAGAATGGTCTCATTGCTTCTAAGGAAGAAAAGAGTTAAAATTACTGGCATTCAAATTAAGAAATCTTAGGAGCCAGCGCACTGTGTAACTGCACAAATAATCAGCTACTACTAGGCCAGCTAACTTTGTGCTTTACTCCAATCATTGCATTGCCTTTATTATATTCGAAACAACCACCATTAGCTTAATCCTTACTACAACAACATCAAGAATTTAACAACCAAGCATTTTTTCTTATAACGTAACAACATGTATTTCCTCTAAAAATATCCATGTAACAACAATATAAATAAACAACATTGCTATATGTCCCGTTTTGTCACATAGCGAAGTTATCACAAACTATTTTCCACGTTAGATTTTTATTTGGCGGAAAAAACTGGATGGTGGGATGAAAAGTGAGGTTTGCTAGGTATAATCTAAATTTAAATATAATCTAAATTTTTATTTTTTTAATGACACCAACAATAATTTATTATAGAAAAAGGTATAATTGTAATAATGAAAAAGTAAGTATAGATGCACTTATCTAGTTTGTTACACTTATTAAATGATAAAGGAAAAAAAATTGGACATTTGAGTTGTTACACTTTTATTTTAACATTTAAATTTATTCTTATCTAATTGTTATTTGAATGGAAAATTGATGGCATCTTTGGAGGAAAAAAAACTCAATCCAAAAGAGATGAAACATGTAATTTTCTTTATATATCATTAATTTTCATATGTTCCACATCACATGGTATATGATTGAGCTTTAGGGAACCCTTGTCTAGCTATTTCTCTTTCGTAGAGATTTTAGTCTTATCTGATGTATCGTGCATTTCTTCTTGTTCGTGAAAGATCAAAGAAATGTTTTTAACCACGTAGTTCAATGTTGTAATTCAATTAATTGAAGTTGATTCTTGTATAAAATACAAATGGACAATTGTCTTCAGGAACTGAATTATCATAGAGACCTACATGTCATATATAGCCAGTCAAACAAATACCATAGGTTTGGTATGTTGCTTTCCAAAGTAATGCTATGCTATGCTACTCTCTCGTCTCTCCTGTTTAGTTTGGTCGTGGATGAGTACACACCAGTTGCCACTAGAGGTGGAAATAGGCTGCACCGACCTACCGGGGCCTATGACCTAGTCTACGAAAGGTCAGACCATATCAGACTTTTTCTTAAATAGAGAAGGTCTGGGCTTTTTTATGAGCCTATTTAACTTAAAAGGCTAGGTCACAAGTCATTCAAAAAGTCTCTTAAGCCCATTAGGCCGGCCTATTTAAGTAAACATGAATAATATTATTTATTATTATTATTATTATGTTATATTTTGAATTAAAATATAAATTTGTTAACTTTTTCAGTAATTTAAGCTTATTAGTATACATTACTCCCTCCGTTCCTTTTTAAGTGTCGTTTTAAAATTTTAACACAAAAACAACAAAGTGTATTTTTGCACACTTTTTTCCTATTATCCCCTCATTTTAATCCACTAATAGTTTCCTATTATTTTGCACACACTTTATCTTTCCAATAAATTTAATATGTAACAAACAATTGTTAGTTACTACTCTCTTTCTCCAACAAATTTCTATTTTATTGCGCGCTTTATTTTTCTCTCATAACAAACAATTTTCAATTTTCTAAATATTGTGTATATCTTTTGAAATTTTTAACAAGTACTACTCATGTTATTTATAGAATTTTAACTCTTCATGGAACTATTATCATAGGTAACAAAATTTTATTTAAATTTGAAGATAACAAGAAACAAATTTTGTTTTAAAACAAAACAAACAAACTTTATTTAAAAAAACAAACTTTAGTTTTTCAAATATATAGCATTAATTAGTTTTATCAAAAAAATATAAGAATAATTGACAAAGGATATAATTGACAAATCATACCCTTAAAACACCAAAACAACAGTTAAATAGGAACGAAAAATTCACCCTAAAACGACACTTAAAAAGGAACGGAGAGAGTAGTTTTTGCATATATGAATGTATTATTATAAAGTAGAATTGAAATCTATACTATATATAAAGAAAACTACCTCTTTCAGCACTTTTGGGTTGGACTTTTCTTTCTAAAAACACCCTTAATTTTAACTACAAATAATACATGTAACAAATAGATAAGAATAAGGCCCCGTTTGGATTGACTTATTTTGAGCTTAATTTTTCTTCAATGGAGAAATATTAATATACATGGTTAGTATTTGTTGGAGTAAATATTAAATATAAATCAATTATTAAATTTAATTTGCAGAACTTTATTAATATATTTTTTATAAGAATAAATTCAACTTGTTAATTGTGCGAGTTCTATCCATTAGGCTACTTGACAAAAAAAAAAAATCAACTTGTTAATTCATCCTTTAAAGGTCAATAAATAAGATGTCCAAAATTGAAATCCGATCTCTATATATTATGCATGGGAGCGTGTTTTCGTGATGAGAAAGGCACATTTGTTGCTGCTTTGACAACTTATTGTGAGGCTGTGACAATAATAGAGGAGGGCGAAGCTTGGGTTTTGTACCAAGGCATTCAATGGATTTCTTCATTAGGATACCACAATGTCATTTTTGAGCTTGATTCTAAAATGGTTGTGGATGATGTGCTCAATAGTAAGATGAATCTCTTTGAGTATGGTTCGATTATCGAAAAGTGTAAAACTTTACTTGATCACTATAATGACTTTGTAGTTGTTTTTACTAGGCGTCAAGCAAATGGTAGCGCTCATGCTCTTGCACGAGAAGCCTTATCTCATGCTTCACGCAGTACTTTTGATGTAATTCCTTTTTGTATTACTACTATTATTATGAATGAAACACCTTAAATTTGCATGCTTAAAAAAAAAAAGTTTTTTAAATTAATAATGGACAGGTTTGTATTCTGTTTCAATAATTTTCCTCGTTTGCATCGTTTTATTTTGCGTTAGACTCGTATTTACTATTGGATTGCATTGATGCCAACTTAACAAACCCCGAACATGCACTACACTACACTACACTACATACAAAATTTATGGGACCCATTTACTTCTACTCCACCCACCAATCCATTGCCCCCATATTGTCCTTTTCTTCAATCTGTGACCAATTCCACCACTACGTGTCCAGTTGTCTAATTTTTATGGTTGATACATAAATAATTATTGAAATACAAAAATTTATAAGTGGAAATAAAAACATAGAAGCCAAACTTGTACAGAAATATAATTGTACAACACCATATGCTGTATATCAGAAAATATAATTATTGTATTGTGGCATTGTAATGAGATATAACTAAATTTTTGCACAAAATTATTTATGTTGTAAAATGCGTAGTTATGAAATTCTTTATTAAATTACATCTATAAAAAAATACAACTACTGGATAATTGTAATAAATAAAAAAATGCAAATAAAAAATATTTTGGAGTGGTCTAAAGTCCAAAATTATTTCAAGACTCAGTTCATCATAACCATTATCCGCCATCGAATCCTTTTGAACTTGTAACGTCTCAACAACCAATAATACCTCCCAACAGCCACCAAATTCAGATACTAATAGACGTTGTATGTAATGACCCCTCCATCATTCTCCAACGACTACTCTTTGATGCTCATAAATACACCATCATTCAGGCATTTTAAGGTACCAAAAACCTATCACTCTTTCCTTTCTTATTGAGTTAAAGGAATATTTGCAAGTATCATCCTTTAACATTCAATTTGCCGGTTGAAACTTGACCTATCATTAACGATCACTTTATATATAAAAAAAAAAATTAAAATAAATGAATTCAATATATACTTTTATAATAGAGCATATCATATTCTATAATGCAAGTATCTTTGAAATAATTGAAATCGAAGTTGTATACGTTTAATCTTGCATAAAAGATATAGAATGGAATTTACAATAATTTAGTAATCGATAATAATAATGTAGTAAGATCTAGTAAAACAAAAGAAGGACAGAGACAGAAATCAATTTACAGCTGCCAGTGATGAGTAATGCATTAAGACCACATAAAATTATTATTCAAACAAAAAAGACAAGACAAAATTATTGAAGAGAAAAAGACAGCATAAAACTAACGAACCACAGAAACATACATACATACATACATGATACATGGCATGGTAGATAGACATGAAATAAAAAGATGCATAAATAAATGATGATGTTGGGTTGGGTTGGGTATAGAGAGATAAAATAGTGGTGGAGCTGGAGAGGAGAAAAGAGAAGAAAAATGGAAGGTGGAGGTGTTGTTAGAAGAAGTGGAAGTGGGGAATGGGAAGGGAAGATGAAGAATAACAATAAGAATAATAAAGGAGCAGTATTGTTGGAAGGGTATGTTGATGATAATGATGAAGATCTTTGTAGGACGAAAAGCCTAACAGACGAGGATCTTGATGAGTTGAAGGGATGTTTGGATCTTGGTTTTGGGTTCAGTTATGATGAGATTCCTGAACTATGTAACACCCTCCCAGCACTTGAGTTGTGTTATTCAATGTCAAACACTTCTCCTGATTCATTTGCCAATTGGAAGATCTCAAGTCCAGGTGATCATCCTGAAGATGTTAAAGCAAGATTGAAATATTGGGCACAGGCTGTTGCGTGTACCGTTAAACTCTGCAGCTAAATAAATATTGTGATGTGGTTGGTGTTCACACTTCCACCATTCTCATCACGCATCAATTCTTTACTCGGATATCTGATGATGCAGTGTGGGAGAGACAGAAGAGTGTGTTGTGTTGTGTTGTGTTGTTACCTTCCGGTAGGTAATTTGAAAACAAACTACCCATTTCTGTCTTTGAATTAAGCTAGCTAGCTTCGCACCCTAACATCAATTAATTCCATGTTCATATTATTATCTGTGTTATTAATTCATCTAATAAACTTTTGTCATTATGATTAGAATGAGCTTATTTATTTTTTGTTTCTTTGAGATTTGGCCGCAATGAATTCCAAATCCAAACATTATTCATGGCTTTGATTGTTCATTATTATACAGTGGTGATCTGATCAGATTCAGAGCTAGCCAAGCTTCCATTCCATTATTAGACCACACAACACAAATCTAACCTCTGCATTTGTATTTGCTGAGGTAACTAACCTAATCTAACTGCACGTATATACTTTTTTCCATTTTAATCCTGTGTGTGTGTGTGAATTTGAATGCTAACTTGTGTCAATTAATATATCCTCCAGACCCAACTGGAATCCTCCGCTATCTTTTCCTCAAATCAAACAAATTGTTCCTATTGAGTAGGATTGATGATTACTTTGGATTGCAGAAAGTTCAAGTTCATGGAATATTGATTGCTAACATTTTGAAGTTTTGGATCCGGCTTGTATGTTTTAACACTACTCCGAACCAGCTAGTACTAGTACACATTCCATTGTGTAAGTGTAAGCCGCTGAAAATGATAGATAGATAGATTATGCAATTCAAATAACTGAATCTCATCAATGCTTGGGATTGGAAGCCACAATCCATACCAAACGAAGATAAGATTGGATGATTCCTCAGCAAGCAAGCAAGCATCATTGAGGAATCATATTAACAAAGACACTCCAAATGTCTTTACGCTGCTGATCACACATTTAAATGACCAGAGGAAACTCAACAAAAAGCAAGCCAATGCATTTCACATTACCACAAAAGTTAACCAAACTCATAATATGAAATCTATTTCACCAATTTTATTAAACCCGGCAAGTTTTTATTCAATCATTTCAATTTATTTTCTAAAATTAAAACAAGTTTATTCCATGTCTCTGTCATTGGCACAACAGAGAGTATTATTGTTTATGTCTGTATCCCCCTTCCTCAGCCCTCAGATGTACCATCTTCCTTCTTAACCACACTCGTACATTCCTCTTCCGACCGTACCTTTCTTCTTTTTGCCTGAATTTGACGAACAAATTCAGCAATTAAGTGATGGAGTTGAGGTTGAACTTCGCTTGCGGAGGAAATGTTCAGACCCTCCCCCTGCAAGGCCCTAGTGAGATGCATCTGACCCAATTGCATGTGGACATTGCAGTAAGCTGGAACCTGGGTACTCAATATTGGTTTCCTGCATGTTACAGGACCAGCCTGTGCACTGCAAACAAAAGGACGTGTTATGTTACAAGCAATGGTATAAGAATCAGTGTTTTTTCTAGCTATGCGAAACACAGGGATGCATAAACCTAAAGAAAATAATGCAAAAGCAAGTATAGGCTAATGAAACACACATGCGATTGATTGTGAAGACACCGTAAGGGTCTGCTGGTCCATGTCATTAGTAAAATAAGCAAAATAAACACAAATCTTTCAAACATTTCAATCAAAAAATATGTTATGGATCCATAAGATTTTCATAATGAGCAACATAAATACTTATTAATACCAAATAAAATAAACAGTGGATCCAATCAAATCCAATGATGATGTGAATGTTTTAGATTTAGTTTAATGAAATTTAAAGAAGGGCATGGAAATGAATAAATAATACCTGGCGATGACGAACTCGCAAGGCTTGTACAGCACCTGCCTCGGATCAGAGAGAATGTGCGCAAAGCAAAATGGGGTTAAAGGCATTGGCCTGGTTTGGCAGCCTTCGAAAGCACAGATACTGTTGTCAGGCTGAGGCTGAGGCTCCTCCTCCTGGAAAGGATTCAGGCCAATGGCCACATACTCTCTGTGAGCGTTCCTGAGTTCGCCCATGAGGTGCCAGTACTCATCTTTGTAGATGTTGGACAGGCGACGGAAATTGTTAACACGACGCGTCAGCACCTCAGGGCGTGTCAGGCATTCGTCAGCATTTTGTTGGTTTGGATTGTTGGGAGGACTCATCTTCTTCAGTCACTGACTAACTGACAGAGTCTGCAAAGAAGGATGCGCCGCAGCAGCTGCTTGACAAGAGACAAGGCCACGAAACTATAGGGGGATAGGATACTACAACCCTTTTATAATACTCTAAATATTATTTTATTTTATTTTATTTCTTACCCTTTTCAATCAATATACTCAAAATGGGTCGGATCATTGGCCCATCGTTTCATATGGCTTCCACCAAACAAAATCACTCTATATTGCTTTTCTCACCTAAATATATTTCTTTCTAAAATCACCTCCAGCACATATAACAAATAAGAATCGATTCAAATATTAAAATAAAAGTGTAACAAACACGATATGAGTATATATAAGTCAATTTTTTTCCTTTATCCTTTAAAAAGTATAACAAACGAGATGAATATATTTATACTTACTTTTTCATTATCCCAATTATACCTTTAAACAATTTTTCTATAATAAAAATTGTTGTTGGTATCACTAAAAAATAAAAATTTACTACCCCCATCCCTAAATAGAAGAACCTTTTGGTCAAATCACGGGAATTAAGAAAGTTAGTAAGAGTATTAAATTTGTTTGTAATTACTATTGTTTTTACAATTTTATCCTTTAAGTGAGAAAGTTAGTTTATGTTTTCAACATAAAATACGTTGGTAAAGAAATAATTAATGAACTTAGAAATACTAAAAGGGTCTTATAATAAGGGACACTATTATTTTTTTTGCAAAAGAATCTTATAATTAGAGACGGATGTAGTAGATTATATATTTTTTGTTATATTGTTAGTGTCATTGAAATAAATAATCATGATTAGTTTGATTTGTTATAATTTGAAAGCAAAAAGTATTGACTTTTTTTACTTTTAATCAATAAAAAAAACACCATTCATAATTTTCAAACATTAGTTCACTAGTTAAAGGCTTAAAAAAAATAAGTTTTAATAAAATTTTATGTAATCAATGCATTAGAAATTATAATAATTGACTTTATAAAGGGCTTAGAAAAATGTGTGATTGAGATTTTCAATTGAAATGCAACATTTTGGAGTGCATCGCATGTGTGACGACACACGCACAAGAACCGGTCTTTATGTCATACTATTTTCATTCATTTGTCATTCAATATTCAATATATGTATTGTGGATGGAACATCATTATGATGATGAGTTATGTTTAAAAACTTATTTAAGGATTATTACTCTGTTGGTTTTTATGAGTTGTTATTGCACATATTGATGTTTTTTGAATAGGGACAAATGTGAATTTTTATTGCCAATTTCATGGTGCATTTTGCACATTAGTGACAAATTTTAGGGGGGATTTTGCATAAATTCCCTTGTCACAAAAACTTATACATTAGCATACAATTTACCTCATACATTTATTTATGATACACAATCATTTTAGACCAACAATGCATACATACCTAGTGTGAACCAACTAATTTGTTCAAAAGAAAGAAAACACACAACAATTATATTATATACTTCAAATAATTTGCATGCATAAACATTTTAGACCAACAAACCGTCTGTTTACTCTAGTTTATGATGTATTTGCGGAACACATCCAAAAGTTGGCACGAAGAAGTGTGTTTTTTGCAGATGATTTAGTCCTGCTTGGAGAGTCGATATAGGGATTGAATGGGAGATCAGAGACAAGTCTTAGAAGCGTATAGCTTCCGCCGCCTGATTAGAAGCAAGACAAAGTATATGGAATGTAACTTCAGCAAAAGACAAAGTAGTTCTACATTGGAGGTGAAAGTTGGAGCTCATATCATACCTAAGTTACCCAGTTTGAATATTTTGGGGGCATGTACAAAGTGACGGAGAAATAGAAGCAGATGTGAGTCATCTTACTCAAGTTGGATGGTTGAAATGGAGAAGAGTCTTAGGTGTTTTATGTTATAAGAAAGTACCTCTTAAGTTGGAAGAAAAATTATATCGGAGAACACGAGAATCAAGTTAGCGTAGCGGAGATGGGGATATTGAGTTGAATGAGTGGTAAAACTAGACATGATAAGATTATGAATGACACCATTAGAGAGAGAGAGAGAGAGAGAGAGAGAGAGAGAGAGAGAGAGAGAGAGAGAGAGAGAGAGAGAGAGAGAGAGTTAGAGTGGCACCTATAATAGAAAAGATTGTAGAAGATAAGCTTAGGTGGTTTGACCATGTAGCGAAGACTTGTAGAATATATTGTAGTACGAAGAGTAGATCAAATGGAGGAAAGTTAGATCAAAAGAGGTAGGTGAAGACCGAGAAATACTATAAGAGAAACTTTTTTTTTATCTTAATGTAAGAGAAACTATTAAGGAAAGATTTATAGGTTAATGAGTTGAATCCCGATATAATTGATGATTTATGGATAGAACATTATAACTTAATGTAATCCATGTAGCTGACTCCACTTAAGCTTTGTTTGCAAGTTTGGAGGGAAAGGGAGGGGAAGGTTTGGAAAAAAAAGTAATCAGAAAGTGGAAGAAATAGAGGAAAATTGGAGGGGA
>Ga0315914_1007419_pt1 | contig 15190 bp, 9 predicted proteins | sample MpolenodulesMG_FD_203920 | JGI IMG/M metagenome (GOLD analysis project Ga0315914, IMG submission 203920) | Medicago polymorpha root nodule microbial communities from Los Angeles, California, United States - elongated nodules | ecosystem: Host-associated > Plants > Roots > Nodule | place: USA... | reverse complement strand
GATAGGAAAATGGTTTATTGTATCATATCCCTTTGGTACATCAAACATGAGATTTCAGCAGGATATGATTAATGTATCATATCCTGTCTCCCTATCCTGACCATCAAACGGACCCTAATAGTAAAGCTGTTATCTTAGAAAGGAGAAAGGAAATTATATCTTTTAAGATAACAACCACCTTTTAAGCATAAGGACAACAGTTACATGGCTGCGTACTTCTTTTAGAAGTTTGCACACAGGTGCATTAGCAAGTCAGTCTCCTATAAAAATATGTGGGAGTTGACTGATGAAGAAATTCTGAATTCGAATTAAAAACAGACCTGTTGATAAGGATATAAAATGAATGATGTCATTTTTATAGAAATGCATACCTGAGAAATTGCAAATATACGGAGATCAACTGGCTTATACATTTTCGCACTACAATATAGATTTTCAGCAATCTACTTTTTCTTCTTAATGACTTTTAATCATGTACTTTCCAATTTGGATATACAAAGCTATAAATGAATGAGGTAGTTGTTTTAGTTTAATGTCAGGGCCTCTAGGCAGGACCTGGACCCATTGCACCTGCCCGCGTATGGGAATATTCCAAAGAGTGTCGGAGCTGTGGCCATGATTAACATAAGAGTGCTACAATAACAACACAGCAGTGAAATACAATACTGCTGCTGAATTAACAGTTCCAAACACAAGCAGATTTAAATGCATACCTACTCCCCTATAGAGACCTCTAATGCCACCCTCTTTATAAGTTTTTGAAACACAGTCACAGATCCCTCGATAAACTTGTCCATTATTTACCATCCCCGGCACATTCAATGGTTGGCCTAACAACCTGCAGTTTCAAATGCAGTGTAGTTAACACCTTAACATAATCACAAAACACAACCAAAGTCATGGATAACAATTGATTTTATTTCTGATGAAAAATTTACTTTACCTGATAAGCTAACTTAGTCCGAATTAAGTCAAGCGGATAAGAAAAAAGCACAGCTGTCCCTTCAGAGAGGGACCCTGCCATAAGGTCAAGGGTAGGACCTGTCCAAACATTAGAAAATACACACTGGACACGAACTTCCTCTATCACACCAGCCCCAAGAGCATGGAAATGACGATGGTGATCAGGCTGTGTTGCCAGTAAAATCACCAAAGGTCGTAATGATTAAAATTGGAAACAGCAATTTCCGAGCAGATTTCAAAGATACAGCTCACAAGTAAACATGACATATATTGAGGATTGTTCTCAGGAACATCATTGCTAGATATCTCTTTACCGTCCTCTGTAGAATCAGAAGTGTTTGTTAATTGAATATCTAGTATTCCATCTGTTAACTAAGAAAACAGATGTCTTTATGAACGCAATACTTTTTAAAACTTTAATCACCTAAAAATCTTTAGGTCAAGGGTAAAAAAAGGACACCAAAGTTTTAGTAAGCCCCCAGATCTATTTTTAAATCAAGAAATATAGAAGTTAAATGTGAAAGTACTTTCAACCATTCTACTATTGTTACGGGAACTACGACATAATTTACTCACCAGATGAACCATTTGTTAGTTCCACCACACTTTTACTGTCTCAGTTTTGCTTCTCTTCAATACCGCCAGCACATTTTGTTGCCCAGTTGCAGCGTATTTGTCTACTTCCAAGCCACTTACTTGCAAGGCATCATTATTCCTCGATCATAAGTGAAAACAATATGAACTATAATCAATTAAACAGTGCATCACCAGAAGTCGATATGCTGAAAAACAAAAATATAGGACATTTATCATCATGAACTTTTAAAATAAATAAACATAGGAAACCATAATCAATTAACACAAAAGAACCTAATGTGCAACTCCCTTGAACTGAGACGATGGTTTTGTTTCGGTATTTACTAACGAAAAATCAATGGAGACTTTTCCAAATTATAATCGGCTAAAATAAAATAAGGTTGCTATGTCAATGACAAAAAGATAAAGTTTCTTTATAGCACTTTGAGCATCCTACAAAATGACAAAAAATATAAGTCAAAAACATCATAAGTTTCTTACCCAAAAACACAAATTAAGATTTTAAGACAAAAATAGACCTGTTGGCTACGGAATGAAACAAATCCAAATCCCCTTGAACGACTAGTCTTCTGATCCCACATAACTCTTGCATCTCTAAAACCATCAAAAAGATAAAGTTAGTGAGCCATGCCAAGTCACCAACAAAGTTGTTTAGTATGCAATGCACCATTATCACATATATGGAAGCACAAACACATTTTTTCAAATTTTGAATAAATGAAGATTGCTCCAATTCCAAATATATAAAATGGATGCTATTTTTACTAAGAAATCATAGGAGAATGAAGCTTACAAACAACTTTGGCAGACAGAAAAGGATGCGAAAAGTGTAGCATCGGTAACCTCAGGGCTGAGGTCACCAACAAATATGTTGTAATGACCTGCAAATTCAAAGAAACATATTATATAATATATTCACCAAAATGATTTGTTCAAAACATATGTATCTTATAATTATCTCTGAACTAACCTGATGTATCCTCTCTTTGACCACTGGCATATGGCCAGTTAACTTTGATAGGTTGCCCGAATCTACAAACCATTGAATTGAACTAAGTGTAAATCCAAACCAACCTAACACAATTATAGAAGAACTGCACTTACAGATGCCTTCCATTGAGAGTTAATATGGCCAGAGCAGCAGATATGCGATCGAAGTAATGAATGAATCCATAGGATGACTGCAAAAGAGAGACATAAGATGTCAATTACAAATCCATAGTATTTCAAATCAATATTTAGACAAAGACACATGCATATACAAAAATATATCTTCTCTTTCCTAAAAAGTTTACACCCTTCAACTGGACCAGTACCTGCAAAACCTTCTTGCAGAAGTGGCTCAGTTACCTGGGTATGGACGTTGCGCACATACCTGCATTTTCTCAGGAAAAAAAAGCATCACAAAATCAGCAAACAACAAAGCCAAAGACTCAAACTTTCGAAACATCCAAACACCAAACCGGAATCAACAACCAACAAACCTAAATCTGAGACATGCAATCGGGTCACAAAAACAAAAATGAAACAAAAAATACACAAAGAAAGCGTTGTTTAAAATTAGCATCTCACGCTATATCTACTAAAATTAGCATCTCACGCTATATCTACTAAAATTAGCATCTCCGTCCCTGATTATCAACATCATCAACTTAGTTAGTGGATGGTGGATTAAGATTAGCATCTCACGCTATATCTACTAAAATTGTGCTATGTTTAAAACATATACTACTGCTGAAACTAAGAAAGTGTTGTTAGAATATTCATACACCACTGACGTCATTGGCATTAGAGTTGTGGAGTTTCAATTCACATATGAAAAATAAATTATTTTATAGGACGTGACGCATACTCCAAAGATAAGAAAGAATCTGCATTTCAGAATTCTACTGAATAAGACTGAGTTTACTCAGACTTAAATAGTAACTTGTGCCCCCATTTATTCTTCTTGGGAAATACGACACCACTTAGGGTATATTCAAAATTAAAATTCTCCATTTGTTTTTACAATTTATGTGATATTAATAATTGTTATGCCAGACCTTTTCATGGTGATAGAAGCACATAATATGATCCTCACATTTTCATTGAGTACGGAATTGTTCATGAAACAACTACATCTTATTATCCTAAAATGAACGGTAAAACTGAAAAGAAATTTTTTTAGAACATTTACCGAGTTGTTTATATCATGCTTAATTTCGACACTATGTCTCATTGGTGAGAGAAATTTTGTTAAATAGTCTTATTTGTGCTAAATAGAGTAGTCAAGTATAAGAACAAAATTTATACTTATGAAATTTGAAGAAAAGACAGTCCAACTTATCTTATTTTCGAACTTGAGATTGTCTAACGCATCCGCAAGCGAAATATACTATCATCATAAAATAATTTCTAAACAACTCAAACAAACTACTATATTTAACATCAACATATACTTGTTGAGAAATTCGAAATATCACCTCTTTGATTCTTACAAAGGTTGCAATTGCTAATCCTGCAGCAAAACCATATGTAGATTGATATATTGCCTCCCCACTACTCAATTTCACATGTCTAAAAGTAAACATGCATACTTCGTTATAGCCCTGTTCACATAAACAAAACAGGAGTTGCAGACTATAAAAATTAAAAAATTGCAGGTGATGTTGATGTGAATGAAGATGATTACATAGCCAAACAGCGAGGCTAAGCTTAGTGATAAATCAAGATAATGCAAAATTACCTGGAAACATGGGCACATTTATATCAACCGAGCATAGAAAACCCAATGATACTCACGGAAAGATCCTCGTATACCCAATGATTCTCCCTCCGTTCCTTTTTAAGTGTCACTTTACCAACATTACTTTAGTTATTTATTGCGGAGAGAGAAATATATGAAATAAGATATTAAATGATTAAGGCTATTACAGTAAAAGTATAAATTATTTTATAAGAAAAAGTAACATTCATTGAGTGTCTTGATTTGTGTAAAATGTCAAAAAGTGACGGTTAAAAAGGAACGGATGTGTAGTAGTTAAAATAGAAACTATATCAAGGCATACCAAACTAAAACAGAAAACATACTACCATACTTTCACACATATCCAATGGAAACTGAATTATTCCAAAAATGATATATGAGAGATGTTCCGGTTGGTAGTTAGAGACCAATACCATTTTTGTTTATTGAAAAAGCTTTTACTCATACAAAAGAAACTAACACATCAGAATAGCAAACATGTTTTTATAAAGGTAAAATGTAAGGAAAAATGTATCAAATCAAATACAAATTCAAACTTCAATAAAAAAAACCTTACCATAGGATGTGCATCAATGACTTTGCTATAAATTGTATCAAGAAGACGTGTATTGTAATAAGCTGGAGCACAAATTGCAGCCATATTTATAACCTAAGAACATAAACCAAAATCAAAATTTCAAGAACAAATCAAACCAAAAAAAAAGCTAAATTGAAAGAAAAAAAACGTAAAATTGAAAATCGTTCTTGATATTGAGACGGTGAAAGTGAATGCGACCATTCCAAAGAAGCAATTCAGGTTTTAAGAGGTGTTTGATTTTCTCGTTGTAAACACTAAAGCGAGAACTTTGGGAGAGGTTTCAGACATGAGTTTTTCGCAGATGTGAGAACCGACGATGCCTCCGGCACCGATCATGCAAGTTGTGATTCCATTTGATTGGGTTTCCGTCGAGATCTAGGGCATTTCCGACGTCAACCATGCAGGTTGTGTTCCCACGTTGGTGTTGATTTGTTTCTTCGGGAGAGAGTGAAGAAAAGAAAGAATGTGACTGCGACAATTAGACATCAAGCTACTTGAGAATTGCAAGCATTGTCATGGGAAAGAGATGGAGTATTGATCTGCACTGATTGAATTGAAACTGAATTGGAATGTTGGAAAAACAAAACTGATGATTGAATTGAATGAATTAATGCAAATGCAAGGTACATGGATCGGCAGAGTTGATTAGTTGTGGGAGGGAAAAATTGAATTTAAAAGTGGAATGTTGATTAGGAAAAGCATTAGGCAGAAATCAATGCTTGAACAATGGAGGGAAATTTTTAGGGTTAGATATAGTTTGACCGACAAGCTTTAGAAAGAAAGATTAAGATTTACTCGGACGCGTCCGCAACAATATTCTTTTCCGGAATTACATTGAGGATGGATGCGGGTTGGACGTGATAAAAAGTTAAAGTTTAGACCCCGAATACTCACTTATTCACTTTAAAAGGTGAATTCTAGCCACTAAATTATTTGACCTGAAAATATATATGTATTACTAGATCCATGGACGATATAGTTAATGGTATCATAAAGGTAGTGTCTATGGGTGTAAGTAGTTTGGACAAAACCGAAAGTGCAAACCGAACCAAACCAAAAAGGTATCCAACCTTTTCTGGTTCGGATCAACCGAACCGAACCAATCTAAACCGACCTTGTTGGGTTTGGTTCTTGGATTTTCATTTTGAGATCCAGGGAACCGATGAACCGAACCGAACCGATGGTAACCTCACTCCCCATTTTACTAATATTATCCCTCCTCACACAATTATGATTTGGCCAAAGATTAAAATTACAACATAAAATACTCTTTAATTCATTCACTTTCTCCCATCATCATTTCTTCTCATCACTCAGACTCTATTTTTTTTTTGGAATATACAATAAACAAAAAATATTTTATTTTTAAATTAAATTAAAAATAAAATATTTTTTGTTTATATTTCAAATTATTTTAAAATTGACATAAGATTTTGGGAATATACAATAAACACAAAAAAAAAAAAAAAACTTTCAAGTTATTTTAAATCTGACATTGGATTTTGGAAGTATACTATAGGCTTAAATGTGTGTTTGGTCCGTGCAGTTTCATCACTTTTTGGGATTGGTCCCTACACTTTTTTTTGTTTGGTTTTGGTCTTTGTAGTTTGTAAAAGAATTGATTTTGGTACTTCTATTACTTCTAACAGAGTGCCACATGGCCCAATTAAAAAAACAATGGAATTCGATAAAAATGATTGAGTGACACAAAATCGTAGACAAATTTACGTTGACAGAAGAAATTGTAAAGTGATTAAATTATATAGTGGCCAACGAAATTCAATTGTGGCTATCTATAATTAAAAAATTGATTTAAAAAATTATTCTACAGTAATGTTCATTTATTAGCATATGTATGTCAACGATATGGAATTGAAACGGTTTCCTGCAGTAAAAGAAATCAATCCAAAAGAAATCGCATGTATAGAGGATTTCTGCAGTATGTCAACTGTTAAAGTTAATTATTTTATAAGTTTAAATCAAAGGAAATCTCATTCTATTTTAATGCTAATTAATAGGCATAGCCAACAGTTTCATGTGATTTATAGAACCCAAAACTTGGCTGTGATATGTATTCTTAAAATAGGACACGTGACAATTGTACGTATAGAGAAATGCCATGTGGATTATGCATTTCTAACATTTGCATTTGTACGCATAGTTTTAAAACTCAGCTCGGTCATCGACTCGACATAGGTACTGGGTAACTGAGTCGATGGTCGAACCATCGAGTAACTGGTTGAACCGCATGAGTGAATCGAATCAAATTTGTATAGGTATTTAATCGGATTGAACCGGTGATTCGGTCACTCCAAAATCTAAAATAATAACACATTAAATAAAAAATAAATATCCAACAAACATAATTTCATAGTTATTATGAGCTTTAAATAAAATATTTGAGCTTAATAATTATATATGTTTATATTTTATTTTTGAAATAATTATATATGTTCATGTTTTTGACAAAGATTATATACATATTTATATGTGAAGTTTTTTTTTCCGAATGAATGTGAAGTTTTATCGGAAATAATTTTTTTTTGAAGGTAATTGCTTTATAGTAAATATTCCGAAAATATGAATTTATTTTACCAAAAACATATGTTATTATAACTATGTTGAAAGAACATTAAACATAAAAACAATTGGTGCTTCAATGGTTGGGAGTGTTTTCTAAAATGGGAGGGTCACAAGTTCAACTTCTACTGATGCCATTTTTTTCCAGCATATTCAATTAAAGGATTGATGAACATCTTTCCCTGGACTTAAAGTCATTTAGTATAGTTTTAGATTTTCTTCCTTCGTCATTTGTCAAACCAAAAAACACTCTCATTTATTCTTTTGAGAAAGTGAAGATTTGTATTTAATGCTCGCGTTAAAGTAACACCGAAACTATATTTTTCAAAAAAGAGAAAAGATGACTAAAGAAGTTCTTTGGGTAGGTTTGATTTCACTTTTAGAGCACCAAAGTTGATTTTAGAAATGTAAAATCGATTAAGATATATTCTGATCTTATTTATAAGAAAATGTTCACTTTAAATTCATTGTGTAATAAATGTATCTTGTCTAGAATATAGACCAAATACATTATTTATGCAATGAATCCAAAAAATCAAATGTTTCTTATAAATAGGACCGGAGAGAGTATTTAGTTGTGCCAAATAGAACTATTCTACATTTACTTTTTCAGTTTAAATTTAAGTGAGTCTTTTGCTCATTTCATACTTATTAAAAAAATTAGGGTTGTGTTAATTTGTGCCCTTATGGCACATGATAAGAAACTCAAAAGAAGAAATATTCTCTAAAGTTTTGTACATTCAATTCATAAAAAAATTAAAGATTAAATGTAATGCACACATTTCAATAAATTATTTATATATTTGCTTCATTAACTTGTGTCTTAAGGGCACAAGTTAACATTTCCCAAAAAATTATTAGTGAGTTTTAAAACTATGAAGGAGAGGGAAAAATAGTTTTACGTGTTATTGTCAAGTATTGATGCATTTACTATTATCATAAATCCAAAGTAGAATATATTGAATTGAAAATGACGAAAGTAATATTAATTAGAGTTATAATTGGAAAAAAAATTAATTAGTAATATTGTATTGAAAAATGAAATATGTCAGTTATTTTAGGACAATACTTTTTAACAAAAGACTCACTTATTAAAAGGACGGGGGAGTAATTTTTTTTTTTTTAGATTTTAATTTTATAATTGAAACGTAAATAATTTTTATACAAAATTAATTTTTATGTGTGAAATCAATTATAAAATTAATTTTGTTCTTCTTCTTTCCCTTGTTCTTCTTGATCTTCATAGAAACCCAAAAAATTCAACAAGAACCCCAAAAAATAATTTTTCATCTTCATCTCTACCATAAAAATCACCGTGAACTCTTTTACTTTCATTTCCAATTCCATGCACACAAAAACAATAAGCACACCCCATAGTAAAAAAAATTCAATTGTTTCCTTGGTACTGTATCTGGGTAACCAAGGCTCAGGCCAGGATGGGGTGGAAAAACGAAGTACCTTAAGGGTCTTCAAGATCACGAAGCCAAACAAGGTCAATCTTTCTTAGTAATTTGAGGAATGTGGAAAGCATCGTTGGCCCAAGCAACACCATTGTTAAACCCTCTTTTAAGAAACTCCATTTCCTCACCAACAAGTGTTGAAATATTGGTTCTAAGAGTATAGTTTCTTACGATATTTTTTCTCTTCTTGGAGAAGTTAGAAGTTAGAATGATGGTAACATCATATTTGATTGATCATAGTACCAAATTTGGACAATACCATGTTAAATTGGTTTCGGTGTTAAATTCAAGTGACTTTAATAGTCACATTTGAGGCTGTAGTTCTCGAATAGTTAGCTACACCACAATAGTTAACTGCACAGTTGTCGTTAAACTTGTTTTATCTAGTAGGCGACGTAGTTGATAATTTGCCTTGCATAATTTTAAACAGTGCCACAAAACGTCTTAAAGAGAACAACCTTGTTGTGACTCAACCTAATAATATCTTCGGTAAATATTTTTTTGTTCTTTTCAAAATAGACTTTGACAATTCAAATACAACAGTTCAAAAATCCAATAACAACAACTTGATCAAAGTAACCGACATTGCACAATCTTCCTATACACCTCTTTTTCTTCTTGCTCAACGACGTCGTTGTGGATCATACGATGGGGAGTGACAGAGGTGTTGTCACCGTCTCCATTAACGGAGAGAGGAGAAGTTTATAAGATCAATCAAGATTCAATAAGCGAATTGAAGAATAAGTATTTATTGTTGTTGGTAAAACACTGAAAGTGGGGAATCATCTAGAAAATTGAACAAACAATGAAAATGTAAAAACCCCGACTGAGTGCTGAGATTATGTGCTGTTGTTTTTGGGTTGATGAATGTATAGTATTTGAAGTTAAAGATTAAGTAATAGAGGGATTTATGGGCTTTTTTAAGGAAAAAAGATGAAGGTTGAGTGTTTTAAAAAAAATGAAATTGAGTTTTAATTTTTTTTTTGGGTTTAAAGATGAATGATGGTGAGATGATATGAAGATGAAGAAGAAATAGAAGAAAGGAGATGACGAAAAGGAAAGAAAAATTATGTGATGGTGGTTTTAAAACAATCAAAACAACGGACAGAAGCAAAAGAGTATCTTTTGTTTCGAAACAATCAAAAGAGTTAAAATTAAATAAATTAATAAAGATATAAGATGGATCACCTACAATGTTGGTCCACCTTATATATTTTAGGTTAAAATTAACATAATAAAACCAAATTGATTGACATAAGCATATTCAAATAACCAAAAAAATTTATTAATTAGGGGACCAAAATGAAACTCAAATTATTTTGGAGACCAAATGTGCAATTTAGCCAAAAACTTCTTTATTTCTCAAAATAACTGAAAAATGTCATTTAGAGAGAGACCAAAAAAATCGTAATAAATGGGTACCATTAATTATTCTATTTGTTTTCTATAATAACAAAAAGTTTGAGTTGGGTCCACATTTAGAAAAAATTTCAAATTCCAATCAAAATCTTTATTAAAATGTTGAGTTCTAACCAGCTAGATCAATCTATATTGGTTAATAATGTTACATTGACGTGATATTTAATTAGAAGAATATTGCTAGCAATATTCACTCTAAAACTCTCTTAATATTTTAAACACAAATTAAAAAACAAAATGAAAATTGAAAAACTAATGACACAAAGGTAGTACTCACAGTAGTTATAAATTATATTTCATTTGACTTTCTAAAGAAAGCTTTCAATCTACAATCTACAATATTCAAAACTCACAACCTTACTTAAAAAACAAGTCCTTTGTTACTTAAACATATAAACACTATTACTTACGGGTATACTATATTGTATCATTAGGTTTATGGTTTCTTTTAATTTGCACCACTAAAACTTTGGGTCCAACTTGGACCCATTGAATATAAGCCATTGATTTGTTATACTTAAAGTCCAACGGTTTAGATTATATGTTGGAAACCTTAACAGCAAGTTGATGTCTCTCACATGCCTACATTTCTTCCATGCAGTGAATTAATTTTTTGCTGTCTTTTTCATTTTTGTTAGGATGCTTATCGTTAATCACTAAAATTTACACAGTGAAGAGAAAATTCATTACCCATTAACAATGGTTAATCACTCATATTAACAAAAATTAAACCTCAAACTATTTTATAACATTATCCTCAAACAAATCAAAAGCTCAGATTGAAAAACTTGAAAGTGAAATATACCTTCAAAATAAAAACAGTGTCATTTCAAGGTGTTCTTTATCTTTTTTGTTACAAGTTATTAAATTGTTATGTCTTTATACACGTTTATTTAATTTTAATGATAATCAAACCAATCCTTAAAAAAAATAAACCAATCCAAATTGAAGATATATAGAATATATGGTTGTGTGCTATTAGTATTGAGGATAAAATCTACAATATGACTGGGGCCTGAGGTATGTAGTCAAGAATCAAATACATCAGATCTGAAAAAATTGCTAACAAGAATAAAATGCTTGGACAAAATTGGAAGGAAGAAGGAGTTGTTTTGAGGACCCAGAAAGGTTGTGTGGTTCATGGTTGTGGTGATGGTTTATATGAGAGAGTGAAGAAGAAGAAGAGGAGGAGAGGGTGTTTGATGAAACCGAAAAGGGCAAGGATACGGGAGAAGATTCGATGCCTTTGGCTTCGGTGCTTTTGATGGTTTTTGTTTCTATCTCTCTCTAAACCATTAATTCTCTCTCATCTAATTAATTTATTTTAATCATTCATCCAACCTTTTCTCTCATCTAAAATGAACTAAAGACACTGAAAGACATCGAAACTAAAGACACCGAATCCTCTCGGAAGAATACATATCTGCTCAAAGTCTGCCACTTATGGACAAAAGGTGTGCTGCTAGTCTGCTTTGAACTACAAGTGTGCTGGGTATTTTTTAACCGGAAGTAAACCTACACTAGGAGGTCATTTCACTAGGTTTATTCCTTGTTATTTAAATGGACCACTATCAAACTTCTTTCTTTTTTAAATCTAAATAATGTCAGATAAAAAATTCTTAACTGTTTTTGTTGTCCACATGAACAAATCAACACATACTTGGTGCTAGATTGTGAGACAATATTTTATAACGAATATACCTCATAAAATCTTCTAGATTGTTGCCCTAGTCTTTGTTTTTGCTAAAAACCAAAGGAGGGAGAATGTTGAAAAGTTTTTAAAAATTCAAAAGAGAAAATTTTAAAAAGGACAAGAGAAAAAAAAAGACAATGATTGGAGTAAAATGACATACACATAACACAAACAGTACAAGCTTACATATAAGACTGTGAAAGAGAACAAGCAAAGTAGAATCTTAGCTGGAGGCAAACACACACACTGCCCTAAATTTACTCACCTTATTCACATCATCATATTTTCAACCTTTTCACACACATGCTCACAACCTTTTCAACATTTTTCAACACTAACAAGTAAAGTTGTACTAGTAACACTGTTAACACTCACATTCACACTCTCTTCCTTCACTTATGTAACTAAAAGCTCTTCCAATAATCAACTTCCATCACCACTTCTCCCATTTTCTCTCTTAAAACCTCTTTCACTTCACCAAACCCTAGCAAAAAACAACAACAAAATGCAAACCTTGTTCTTGTTCTTGTCCTTTTTGTTTATCATCTTCTTAGAAGGATCTCATTCTCATAAGCTAGCTTCCATCAAGTCAAAACCTTTTATCTTTCTCAACAACTATAGAAGAATCCTTCATGAACCCTTTGTGCCATTGAACTCTCTCCCTCCATCTGAACCACCACAATCACCTCCACAACCACCACCATCACCACCACCACTTCATTCTCCACCTTCAACCAAAAACACCAAACACCCATTTTCCACCACTATTCCCACAGATAACAACCCAACTCAAGATCAAAACCAAAATCAAAACCAAAACCCAAACCAAGACCCAAACCAAAACCAATCACCATTTTTCCCAAACTACCCTCTTTCACCACCCCCACCACCACCTTCACTACTTGCCTTTGCTTCATTTCCTGCTAACATCTCCTCCCTAATTCTTCCTCACACCCCCCAACCAACTACTCACTCTTCTAACAAACTCCTCCCTATAGCACTCTCCGCTACTGCCGTGGCAGTCGTCGCTGTTGTCATCTCCGTCTTCCTTTACTTCCGCCGACGACTCCATAACCGTCGTACTTCCACCGGCGACAAGACTCTAAGATCCGACAGCAGCGTCGAGCTTTTCTCGCGCAATGCCGAACCCGCCGTCGATGTCGGAGGAAACACCACCGATTTTCTCTACCTTGGCACCGTTGTTAACTCGCGTGGAACCGATGAAACTCCTCCTTCTCGCGGCGGTGGTTCGGTTTATCGTAAACTTGAATCGCCGGAGCTCCGGCCTCTTCCACCGTTGGCGCGGCTTCCCGAACCTCCATCACCGCCGCTGCGTGGCGACAACTACTCCGACGAGGAAGATGAGGAGTTTTACTCGCCGAGAGGCTCCTCTCTCGGTGGACGAGAAAGCTCCGGTGGTACCGAATCATCTTCCCGGCGAGCATTCTCCGCCGTTGTCGTTAACAGAAGCAACAAATCAAGCTCAATTTCTTGTTCTTCTTCTTCTTTTGGCTCGCCGGAGCAGTCTCATTCGATGAGTCTCTCACCGCCGGCGAGTTCTAGTCCCCGGAGAACACAACAAAAATCACCAGAAACCTCACCAAGTCACAACCAACACGTGGAATATCGTTCTTCTTCATCATCGTTCTCTTCATCACGTTCAACACCAGAGAGAGATTTTGATGAAGAAAAAGAAAATGCTTCTTTATCCACAAATGCACAGGCATCATTAGAAGAGAGATTTATGGAGAAAAATGAAAATGGTTCTTTATCAGAACAAGCACAAAGACTATCTAATGTTTCATCTTCAGCCTTTTCTCTTCCTTCTTCACCTGAGAAAATGATGAAGATGATGTATCAAGGTTTTGATCAGTCTCCAAGAATGTCAAGTGTTTCTGACGGTTCAAAGCTACCTGGTATGTCATCGGTGCCTCTGTCACCAGCCCTACTTTCATCACCAGAAACCGAAAGAGGAGGGTTTAGCTGTAATTCAAACCAATGGGGAACATTTTCTTCACAGAGGAAGCATTGGGAGATTCCGGTTATATCGAAGCAGATTGCTTCTCCACCACCGCCACCTCCTCCTCTGCCGCAGCAGCGACAGAGGAGACATTGGGAAATGTCTAGAAGTTCGGCGATTGTTTATCAACCTCGGTCAAATTTGAGGCCACCGGAGTTAGCACCTCCTTCGAGGCCTTTTGTGTTGCAGAATCAAATGACAAATGAGTGTGTGGGGGAAACCGAAGAGAGTTCGAAACCGAAATTGAAGCCACTGCATTGGGATAAAGTGAGAACCAGCTCTGAGCGGGAAATGGTGTGGGATCAGATGAATTCTATGTCTTTTAAGTAAGATTTATAATTCTCATTAATTAATAGTTATGCCTATCTGTATGTTGATTACTTTCTTTTAGCGGGAAATGGTGTTGATTACTTTCTTTTAGCCTTTTTGATGTATCATAAATAATTTGGTGTTTTTCATACTAATTTTGATATAAATCTTTGTCTTGTATGCTTCATCATCGTGGTTATAAGTTGTGAGGGACACCTAAGCCCTTGTTTGGATAAACAACTTAACTAAACTCATAAGCTATTTCCATAATCTCAAATAAGCCAGTAGATAGCTTAGTAGTTTAAAAATTGTCAATTCTTGTGTATATTACTATATGCTGCAATTTTCTGTCAAAAAAAAACTATATGCTGCAATTGGTGTTCTTGAACTAAGTAAATTGAATTGGCTTGGTTGCAGATTGAATGAGGAAATGATTGAGACATTGTTTGTAGTGAAAACAGCAAACCAAAAACCCAAGGATGCTGCTCCGCGATCTGTTCTTCCCCTGCCAAATCAGGAGGGCAGAGTACTTGATCCAAAGAAATCTCAAAATATTGCAATCTTGCTCAAGGCTCTTAATGTCACAATAGAAGGAGTGTGTGAAGCACTTTTAGAAGGTATTTTCTCATTCTTGCATTAGGTTTATGGCTTTCATATTTTGTAGATGTTGTATTGGATTAGTAGTTATTGAGTAAGCACCTAGTTAAATTGTAATCCTTGCTCATAAGGTACGGTGATTAACTGTAATTCTTCTTGCAACCGTCTTCAAATATTTACCTTGGAGGCTGATAATGCAACTAAATTTACCTTTCCTCAGGTAGTAGTG
>Ga0315914_1007416_pt1 | contig 15191 bp, 9 predicted proteins | sample MpolenodulesMG_FD_203920 | JGI IMG/M metagenome (GOLD analysis project Ga0315914, IMG submission 203920) | Medicago polymorpha root nodule microbial communities from Los Angeles, California, United States - elongated nodules | ecosystem: Host-associated > Plants > Roots > Nodule | place: USA... | reverse complement strand
AAGCACATTAACAACATTTAGATTGCATCAACAAAAATGAATATGGAAATCAACAAAAATGAATATGGAATCAAAGTCATTACTTTGTCAAAACAAAGTAATATTATAGTCTACTGTAGCGATTTTTGCAAATAAAAAGTCAGAATAAACAACTTCAAGTAATATAATATAGGAGAAACAAAGAGGCCAGCAAAATTACAAGAAAAAGTGAAGTGTCTAATGATAAAATTATCATCTAGATCAGTCAAATTATCTACAATTTTAAAGATGCAACTTTAATATCGTAAAACGTAGTAAACGTACACCAAAAAAATGAAAAAAAAACTACTATCAATAAAGGTACTACTAATAATAAAAAATAACTGCTATGAGAGAGGAAACCGCTAGGGCGGTTGGGATTTTAAAAAAATGTTTTAGTCATGTATTTCATTTTTGGAAGCAACAATATTTCAACAAAAGTAGAAGTGGCATAGCGGTTATAATTGTAAAGTGAAGCATATGGTACCTGGTTCGATTCCTTGCAAACTTTATTTTTTCATAGAAATTACTCAAATCCACCAAAAAAGGCGGGATTAATTAAGGCAAACATATCAGAACTGTCTGGTCTTAAATGTAAGAAATTTTTTTTTTTTTTAGGTTCATTGAATAATTAATGTATATGTTTTATAATGTAGACCAGATACATTAACTACTCAATGAACCTAAAAAATTGAATCTTTTCTTATATTTGAGACCGGAAGAAGTATTTATTTTCACTAGATTTTATTTTTTTTCTTCATATTTTTTCTCCTTAATTGCTTCTATTAGATTCTCAAGGCATTATTTGCCTCCGGATAGAAAATATCTAACTTGGGATATGATTGTGCATCACTTGTTAACCATTTTTGACATGGGAAAATACATAGTTTTTGAATGAAATTTTAACGTGTGTGAGTGTTATAAACTTTGGTGTACCGAATTCGATTCACACTAAAAAAGATTTGAGATCATGTAATTAATTTTGTTCAGAGTAGATCTGCGTATACAATGGTGAGAGAAACAACTTTGCTAAGATTTCAATTTTTTAATATTATATATTATCGTATTTAAGACTAATGGGATATAATATTAATTATAATAATGAATTAATTAATTAAGGTTACACAAATGTGCAATTATCGTGTGAAAGAAATAAAGTGAGAGAAAAGGTGGGTGAAAAAAATAAATAAGGCCTCTTTAAATACATCAGTTTTGTTACAAATTTCATTGTTGATATATCTAATTGTGTGGTGCGAAGCTAACCAACATATACACAAAAAAAAAAAGTATGTTTGTATCTTAGTTGTAATAGCTTCATGGTTCTCGTTTCTATGTAAAGATTCTACTAACATCAAGTGATACATTGTTTTTGAAAGATCATCAAGTGATGCATGTGTAGTCACTTTTTACAAGTTGGTTTGCCACCTTAGATTAAAAAGAAGAAAAGAAATTATACATTACATTTTTTGTCTAAGTGAAATTTTAAAAGTTAAAAAAAAATTAATTAATTTTCTCTTGTACCAAATCTTTTAATTTTGAGGAGCTAAATTGATTTATTTTTTCCTTTTACCTCCATGGTAAAACTTTGTAGCTCAAGGAAACACCACCACCAACAACAATAGCAACGCCAGCATTGGCGTTGCAATTGAGAACCAACATTCAGCTCCAGCAACGGGCGAGGAAGTGTGTATACCCATCAGTCATGTGACAAGAGTCATGCAGAATGTTCTTCCACCAGACACAATAATCACTCATGATGCTAAGGAGTTAATGCAATTGTTTGTGTCTAAATTTATGAACAAGGTCACAAGTGAGGCTTTCCAACAAGCCAATGTAGAACATCAAATGACTGTTTCTGCTGATGATTTACTATGGACGGTGAATAGGTTGGGCTTTGAGGAGTGTGTTCGGTCTGTTGGGAAAGACCTCAAAAACTATCGCAACCACATGGATGGGTCAGATGCTAGTGGCTCAAACAATGCCAATGATGATGACCAACGTTGATATGAAATTATGGAGTAACTTCATGACTTGGTTTTGTTGAATGTATGTTGGTTCCTTTTATTTATGTTAGTGTTTGTTTTTGTTTGGACTTCATGTATGATATGAACAACTATTGTGTTTTATGTATGTCGAATAAAAGTTTATAGTTGGTCTGGTTTTATTTTTACTTATTTGGCTTAGTTTTTTATTTTTAATTTCTATTGTGAAAATATCTCATCATTTTCCCTGTATATGGTCTTTAGATTTACCTTTCCTTCCTTAATACTTATCGAGGATAGAATCAAATGAAATTTAAAAATAGTTTGCAACAAGAAGTTGCATTTAGGTTATCGACATATTTGAATTCAACAACTTTATCATCAAAGCTAAATGATATTTTCTTTCACTTTAAATCAATTAGGGCTCCCACACTAGCAAGGAATGACCTAAAAAAAAATGGAACATCGCACTCCTTGATGTATATAACCACAAAATTAGTGAGAACTGTCATATTTCTGACCTTGACTAAAATATCTTTCGAACTTCCATTCGAATATTTGTTAGAACTATCTGCAGGATGTAGAACTATGTTGATTAAGGGTTCTCAAATCACAAAGTGTATTACTTATACTCAATTCACATTCACCTATTAGGCAAAGAATGTAGAATGAAATTTTCCTTAAGCTTAGGAGGGGATTTATTGAGAATTATAGCATGCATTTCCTTCAAGGATGACGTCAACTATTGGTTACTACTCCCATCTTCCTCAAAAGACACCAGAGGTTATTGTGGTGGAAGCCACTTGTTGAGTAATTTGGGAGATTTGAGTCTCAAGTATTTTACTGTGAGTGGCCATTGAATCAACCTTGGATCCTATAATTGTTTTCGAGCTTCACCAATGTAGAAATTTTGTTTTTTAAAATCTTCATCTTGTTTTGTTTGTGTTAAAACAAATTTTTCCAACATTAACTCTAAATTGGATTTTTGTGGGTTGTTTGGTCCTTTTGGATAACCAGGTGATCCAACCGATGTTGAAGGTTTTGATTCCTATTAGAAAAATTGGGGAGAGGATTCGGTGCCTTTGGCTTCGGTGTCTTTGATGCTTTTGTTCCTATCTCTCTCTAAACCATTAATTCTCTCTCATCTAATTAATTTATTTTAATTATTCATCCAACCTTCTCTCTCATCTAAAATGAACTAAAAACACCGAAAGGCACCGAATCCTCTCCCGAAAAATTGGGGTGGTCTTTCCATCTCACATTGAAAGTGCTTGAATAAGAATTACCCCTTTGATTGTTAATGCAATTAACTATTTATTGTCTTTGAGCACCATTGTGACTTGTCTCAATTGGTCATTCGAGTAAAACATGAATAACAACCCCACAAATTTCACAACATGGGTTACAAGGGCAATATCATCGACACTTAATTTTTCAAATTGCTTTGATAAAGCTTCAATTTTTACAGAAATTTAATCAATTGATTCAACATCACACCCACGCCCTTTCTTTGGGGAACTGCTCTATCGCTTGCTCGTTAGCTCATACTACGTAGAAATGGATTCGGATTACAAAAAATGTAGCCAAGTTCTTCCCTTAGTGAAAAAGGGAAGGCTTATGCCATCACTTGTGATACCATTAATAAAAATAGATAAATGAAGATTAGGGTCATCCATAGGCACATTGTGAATTCACCATTGATAAGGGTTTCAGCGAGGTGTCAACCTAGTTGAAATATCCGTGATATCCCTTAATGCCCTCCCTTTGATTAATAAACAAATAATTCATAATTAATCCGTCAATTGTCGGAAAAATCTAATTTTATACGAGAAAACTCAACCTCTGTCTTTTTCTTTGGACTCTACAAAGAAAATTAGGTGCTAAAAAATAGTATGAATGCCAAATTACAAGGATAAAATATGTATTTTATTTTTTTACAAAGTCATTTTTCACATATATTAAATGGTCAATTTGAACAATTAACCCTAAATCGATCAATTTTTGTTTATTCAAATAAAAAAAATGAGACAATCAATCAAACAATATCAACACCTAGACAAGGTGTGTTTTCCTCCAAAAATCTTCTTTCACGTGGTTGTCTAGTATCAACAAATGTGGTGAAAATATTTAACGGTGTCTCACATAAAAATAAAACAATATTTAATAAAAACACTACAATAATGTTGATATTTTGAAGGTAAAATACATCTTTTGATCCTTTAAGTTTGACATAAATACCAAGTTAGTTCTTTAAGTTTGTTAAGTTTCAAATAAGTCTTTTAAATTTTTTTAAGTTTTATTAAATTTTAAATAAGTATTTTTAAGTTGTTAATTTAGTGCACCTATTTGAAGTTTTTTAAGTTTCAAATAGGTCCTTAAAATGGTTATAAGGACCTATTTAAAATGGTAACAAGCACTAACCCAATATTTTTGTCAAACTTAAAGAAGCAAAACAAGTATTTGACCTATTTTAAAATAGCAAAGAGTTTTCAAAATTATCATATCAATTTACATAAAAATATCTTTTCACAAATATAAGCACATAAAATTCACAACTGACACGATGCAAATATAGAATAAAGATTTACAATTAAAAAATATTTAATTTAAACATTACTTTAATACTGATAATTTTTATTTAATATTTTTAAACAATTCATAATATTACAAATATAATTCCTTTTATATATCACATTTATAAACAAAAAAGAATTTTTTAGGTTCGTCGAATATCTAATGTATCTAGTCAATATATAAGTTAGATATATTAGTTATTGAATGAATCTAATTTTTTTTTTTTAATAAATGTGATAAGAAGGAGTAATTACATTATTGTGATCCATAAATTTTTACTATATTTTTTCTTAAGTAAATTTTTACTAGCTGATACTCCTTTTACTTTGGATGGTATAGTCATAGTAAGTTCTTATACAAGGAAAAAAAAAAAAAAGTCAAAGGTGAACGAGAATAATAACCAACCGCTCCAACTCCAAGTCATGGTTGTTTCCACCACTCTCCATCACCACCTTCATTCTTGATCCAATCCACCTTAAAACCCTATTCACTTCATTTCTTCACTCTCTGCAAAAAACCCTTCGAAATTCGCTTTCTACTTTTCATTCCCATCAAAGTTTTCTCTTTCTTCGTTCTTTCTGTGTATTTGACTTCGCATTTTGTTTTGTTAGAAACTGGTTTGACTTGAATCGAAGATGAGGGGTCCCACCCCAAACACCGTTGAGCCACGTCACCGATTATCAACTTCTTCATTCAGGTTGCTTCATGAAAATGAACCTTGATTTTTTGATTTGCATTTTTGCTTCATTAAAATATATTTGTATGTTTCTCAAATTGGTTAGTTTTAGTTATCCAATTTTATATGTTTCATATTTACTGATAAGTGTGTCTGCTCGAGTGCACAACAGAGCAAGCGGACCTATGAAGCACGGACACTCTTTGGATTAGATGTGTCCCAGTGTCCGATACTAACATTGGCACATATAATTACACTGAATTATGTGATCTTCTAAAATTATTAGCGGTGTATCGTGTTCGGTGTCCATGTCTGTATCCATGCTTCATTGGAGCGGAAACACTAGGAGTGTAACTAACAAGCGTGGTAGTTAAGTTTTGTATTGTAGTATGTAACCCTGTGTATTGCATAATTGAAAAACTATAGTGGCTACTCTGCAGTTGGAGACGTAGACACAATTGACTGAACTCTGTGATCAATTGTTCGTGTTTGTGTATTTGTTTATTTATCTGTTTACTTTAGATTCAAATTTTTTGTTCTCATATTTTTTGTTCTAAGTGTATGTTTGGTTAATGTGGTGAGAAAAATTGATTTTGAGTGTAAATTGATTCTGGCTAAAATTGAGTTGAAGGTAAAGTGATTTATGTCTGGATACGTTAATGTAAAAGTGAGTTGAATAATAAATTTGAGTGTAAAATTCAATTAAGGAATTAGAAACTACAATTGTTAGCTTCAAGTAGAATCAATTATACTCTAGAGGAATCAAACATGTCGAAATTAATTTTACACCTCTAGAATCAGTCTTGCCTCCTCCAAAATTGGAACCAAACATACACTTAGCTTCTTATTAGATATGAGAGCTATTTTAGGATTTTTAGTTGTATAGAGAATCTTACCATCCTTTATTGTAAATTTGAGATGCTAAATGCTTGTCATTGTCAGTATTGCTTTCTTTGTTTAATTTTCGTTGTATATTTATTTTTGGAATCTAATGCTATTATTGTTAGTTTGTATTTGGAATTTGGCATTTTGTAGTAAGTGGAAACCAACCAACTTTCAACTATGAAAGAGGTTGGTGGAATGAATGAATCTTGAGTTTGGTCCGAATAGTAAGCGTAGCAAATACAAATTTTTGGTTCTAAATGGTGCTAGGATGTAACAATGTAAGAACAAAGCTGTTAATTAGAGTCATAGAGGTTCTGAACCTTGTTTTATCAATTGATTTGGTTTCAATTGTACATTCGAAAAGACAGATTCTGAATCAATTATCCCAAAAGAAGGGTTAGAAGAGTGAGTTTATGAATAGATATGGGCATTGTTGTCTAATTATTTAGGACTTTGTTTTCCTTTTTGGTATCCAAATTATTGTTGAGTAACAATGAAGAAATTCCCTGTCCTTAGATAGATGCTTAGCCATGTCACCGATTGTCAACTTCATTCAGGTTGCGTATTGATGCAAAACTAAAAATTTGAACCCTGATTTGCATTTTGGTCTGTTGGTTTAGTCTTTAGCTTAGTTAGAATTCCTTTGTATTTCTCAAATTGGTTAATCTTACCTACCCAATTTTTATGTTTATTGTTGAGTATGACTTATATTCATTGATAAGTAGATAGACGCTCGAACGCATCGAGTGGACCTGAAAGTGCAATGAGTGTAATATTTAAACTTTGGATTGTACTCTGTAACCCAAGTATTGTACAATCAAAAAACTACCACAGTCACTATGCTGTTTGATAAAATGCACAATTGACTGAACTCTGTGATCAATTGTTTGCATTGTTATGTGTTTATTTATCTGTTTACTTTAGAGCCGGATTTGGTGTTTTAACATTGTTCAATTTTTTGTGTCAAGCTAAACTCCTTATTAGATATAAGAGCTATTTTAGAAACTTTTAGTTGGTTGAGATCTTAAAATCCTTCGTAGCAATTTGAGATTGAGATGCTAAATGCTTGTCATTGTCAGTCTTGCTTTCTTTGTTTAATTCTCATTTATATATAAATTTGGAACCTTATGCTATAGTTAATTTGCATTTGGCATTTTGTAGCAAGTGGAAATCAACTAACTTTCAACTTTGAATGGGGTTGTTTCATTTAATGAATCTTGAGATTGGACCGAATAGTATGAGTAAGCATGGAAAATACAAATTTTGTTCTAAATAGTGTTATGATGCAAAAAGCTGTTAAATAGTGTCATAAAGATTCTGAAGAGGCTGAGATTCTGTCAATTCATTTAGATTCAATTATACATTTGAAGAGGAAGAGATTTTGAATCAATTACCCAAAAAAATAAAGGTTCAGAAGACTGAGTTTATTGGGGGACATGGGCATTGTTGTCTTAATCATTTGGGATTCTGTTTTCTTTTTTGATATCCAAATTATTATTGAGCAACAATGTTGAAATTCCCTGTCCTTACATAGATGCTTATAGCTAGCTTATATGTATTTGCTGATGAAGACACATAATTGAACATTGTCTTAAAGCTCGCTTTACATCTGCTTCTTTTATTGCTGCTTGGACTCAGATATTAAGTATTGATTTTTTTTCCTCTCTATTGGATGCAGTGAAGATACTACCAAGAGAAGGTCTCAAAAAAATAAGGATTTTAAAGATGTTGAGAAAGCATCACATATTCCGTTCCAAGATAGGAGTATAAATTGCAAGCCGAATTGGAAAATTATTTTGGTTATTATTATCTTGGGAACCTTGCTTACAATTTTCCATCCTCCAGCAGTTTATAATACTGATCATATATCAAACTCTATATCACGGTATACCTAAATTTGATGGTTTCAATTCATTGTATTAGTTTCGTTTCTAAAGTTGGTCTTGCTCTGTAGCAGAACAAATTTGAACAAACCGCTATTTTCCATGATTCGCAATTGACAACACTGAATGATAATTGATTTGTCTAATTAGTATAGAGTGATTTTCATTTACTTACTTCTCTTTGTATCTTATATCGATATTTTATTCTTTGGGTTGCAGGCCTACATATGTAAACGACAGGAATGGAGAGCTTGATAGAACTGATCCGCGTTATGCATCTTTTCTTAATATTGACTGGAACCAAATAACTAATGTTCTTGAAAATTTGAAGGATAAGGACACATATCAGGGTGTTGGCTTATTAAACTTCAATGACAGTGAGATTGACCACTGGAAGCAGCTAGTACCAGAAGCTGAGCATGTAGTCCTTCGCCTGAACTATGCTTCTAGCAACATCACTTGGGAAGACTTGTATCCAGAATGGATAGATGAAGAAGAAGAGTATGAGTTTCCTACTTGTCCAACACTACCTAGGATTCAGGCACCAGGAAAACCACGTCTTGATCTTATTGCTGTTAAGCTTCCCTGCGACAAGTCAGGGCGCTGGTCAAGAGACGTAGCTCGTTTGCACCTGCAGATTGAAGCAGCAAGACTTGCTGCTACTTCCAAAGGGTTTCGTCCAGTGCATGTACTTTTCGTGACTGATTGTTTCCCAATTCCAAATCTCTTTACTTGCAAGGATATTATGCAGCGTGACGGGAATGCCTGGCTTTATGAACCCGACTTGCATAAACTCAGAGAGAAGCTACAGTTACCTATTGGTTCATGTGAACTATCAGTTCCTTTGAAGGCTAAAGGTCAGGCCGATGAACTTCTTTTATTCTATGTCGTGTGTACTGTGTCCTTATTCTTTTAGCACTTTTCACTGCTAACCTTGACATTGCAGAAAAATGTGGCCGATGCAGCTGCAATTGCATTGCCGAGACTTCTATAACCTTTTATGGCTGCCACAATTGTGGTTGTCGACCGATATTCAGAACTATGCTTTGAGTATATACTATTTTCAATGTTAATGAACACCGTAGATACTAGTCAAGGTGTCTATTAAGTACCAGATCTGAATATTGAAGAAAACAATGTACTATCACTATTTTCAATGTTAATGAACACCATAGATACCAAGTACCAGATCTGAACATTGAAGAAAATGACCAGTGAAGGGTATTCAGTCAAGAGATCAGGACATTACTTCCCAAATTTCTAAAATAATCCTAAAAGCCACTCACTCTTCTTTTCCGGTTATTATTTATTTACACCGCACATCCCACATCGCTAACTACTAACCGATTACCTTATAGTATATCAATAGATTTATTGCTTACTGTCAGAGAAAGTGTGAACTTTAAAATTAATTGAGTCTTATTGTCTGGCGTATTTAAGCATAAAAACCATGTCTTAGGTTAGTACATTTTAATCTTAGTGCGTTCCATAAAGCTAAGTTGGCTCTTGAAAGCGTATTATTTCATTTTCTTTGAACTTCTATTATACATGGAGTTAACTAGATACATTGATCAGAGACTAACTCTCCTACCTTTAACAGAAAATTTTCACTCGGAAAGGGCACACCGAGAAGCTTATGCAACAATCCTACACTCCGCACATATATATGTTTGTGGAGCCATTACTGCAGCTCAAAGTATTCGAATGTCTGGTTCGACGCGTGATCTTGTGATTCTGGTTGATGAAACAATAAGTGATTATCACAGGAGTGGCTTGGCAGCAGCTGGATGGAAGATCCATACAATTCAAAGAATCAGGAATCCAAAGGCAGAACCAGAGGCATATAACGAGTGGAACTACAGCAAATTTCGTCTCTGGCAGTTAACAGATTACGATAAAATAATTTTCATTGACGCCGACCTGCTTATACTCAGAAATATCGATTTCCTTTTTGAGATGCCTGAAATATCAGCCATAGGAAACAATGCTACACTGTTCAACTCAGGTGTAATGGTGGTTGAGCCATCGAATTGCACATTTCAACTACTTATGGATCACATTAATGAGATTGTATCCTACAATGGTGGGGACCAGGGTTATCTAAATGAAATTTTCACATGGTGGCATCGGATTCCAAAACACATGAATTTCTTGAAACATTTCTGGGAAGGCGACGAGGATGAGAAAAAGGCGACGAAAACTCGTCTCTTTGGAGCTGATCCACCTATCCTTTATGTCATCCACTATCTAGGTACTAAACCATGGCTTTGTTTCCGAGATTACGACTGCAACTGGAATGTGGACATTCTGCAGGAGTTTGCGAGCAATGTAGCTCATGCGAGGTGGTGGAAGGTTCACGACGCCATGCCAGAAAACTTGCAGAAGTTCTGTTTGCTTAGGTCGAAGCAGAAGGCAGCGTTAGAGTGGGATCGTAGACAGGCCAAGAAAGGAAACTACAGCAATGGTCACTGGAAAATTAAGATAAAAGACCCGCGTTTGAAAACATGCTTTGAGGATTTCTGCTTCTGGGAGAGTATGTTATGGCATTGGGGTGAGAAGAATTGGACAGATAATTCTACTGTTAACAATTTGCCACCTGCTGCTGTCAAAACTAAATCTCTATCTTCTTTATGAGTTTTACTTCTCATACTTGGTGGCATACATATTCACATGTGTTCACAATGTGATTTGATTTCTCTCATTCGTTCTATACTGGAAACAAAATATGATTGCTAAATTGCATATGGGCCAATATTATGTAGCAGCTCGTCATTATTCTTTTTCAGATATTTATAGATTATAGTCATTTGCAAATATGAGTACAATTTTTGTAACTATTGAATGAGTTTCCTAAGATTTTATATACAGAAGTATGAATAGAGTTTTGGTATTGATAGCCTTCTTTTTTTCTTTCAAGTACTTAGATTTTTCAGAAATTTATTTTTGACAGCAAAGTAACTATGAAATTAACACTTTCAGATTCTCAGAATTAATTTGTGGAGAAAGTGGAAATATTACTCACTCCTTATATAAATGCCTTTTAAGTTTTATTTTTTTGGAAATGAATTCTCTTTGGGCTGCTATTTACACCCTCCTTTTGCTAATATTAATGCATCACTTATTGATAGTTTGCAAATCTGATCTAATGTTTAACTGTGAAGAAAGTTCTTTCCTGATAATAGTGTCTATAGTCTATACCCATATACAACTTGTGATTTCCTTTTAAGCTGCTATTATACCCTCTTGTTGCTGTTAATAGTGAATCACTTATTGGCAGTTTGCAAACCTGAAGTGGTGAGTATGTGCTCGTACAAGTTTTATTGGAGTCAATATCATCAAATTTCACGTCAATATAGTAAGTACTTCAAAAGAAAATATTCACGTTTTTTTTCTACCAAAATTAAACTTGTTATCCATTCTTCAGTATATATACAGTTTTCAACGTCACATACAGCAAAGATCCTACCAAATTTTCAAATAATAATTAAAAAACACAGATCAGCAAGCATTACATACAAGCAAAAGAGTCTAAGTCTGAAATATAAGAACAAGCAATACAAGTAAAATAAGCTAAGGAAGTCCAATGAGAAGTGTTTTCCACTGCAAACAATCCTTGAGAAACTTTAGAAGTAAGTACCAACATATTTTCTTCTTATAAATAAACCACACTTCAAGTCAATAGTACACTCAAGCCACAACACATTCCAAACAAACATCATCAAATATTGTACAAAAGAACCAAGATGGCCTCAAATCAACCAAATTTCTACTTCCCATTTCCACACCTCCCTCCACCACCTTCCCACCCCCTCAATCCTCCACCATCACCTTTCCACCCCCTCAATCCTCCACCATCACCTCTCCACCCTTTTAACCCTCCACCACCTCATTCCTTCAAATCTCCACCACCAGCACCAGCACCATCTCATTCATTCCCTCCTCCTCCTCCTCGACGTAGACACCCTCCACCACCACCATCTCATCCATTTTCTCCTCCACCACCACACAACCATCCACCACCGTCTCCACATCACCCAATTGCTCCTCCTCGACCTCCACACATCGTCCCATCCCCACCACCTCCACTTCCACCCTCTCCCTCTCCATACCACCCTACAGTCATTGTCATTGTCATCATTGCATTTGGTGGCATTGCCTTGCTCTCCATGCTTGCTTTTGCATTATTTTGCTGCGTTCAAAAGAGGAAGAAGAAACAAGAAACCGATATCATTCATATCGATGAACATAAAAAGATTACGGAAAATATTGTGCCTGGTCCTTTTGGACAACCAACGGTGGTAGTTACAGTTGAAGATGATGTTCATATTGATGAAGTAATTAAAAAGAATGCAGAAGTTGGTCATGCTTTACATGCTGAAGCATCAAAAGTTGAATCAAATCAAGACAATGTTTCTCGTAGCAATGAAGTGGCAACTACTACTTCTCCTGGTCATGAACATCATCATGATCATATTCAGCCACAAATTGAGAACAAGCCTTGATGTTGGGAAGTGTTGTGTGTATATATATTCCCACAGAGATATTATATATCCTCGTACATGGATTCAAAACAAAGGATCCTATTTCACCTAAATTACTTTCATCGAATAAATATCCTTAATTTGTTTTTGTTTGTTCATTTTGGTTTAATAACCATTCATTTGTTAAACCTGTGTATCTAATTTGATATTAAACACATCTGATTATTGCCTCAAGTTTTTCTTGTTACATCTCCCTTAAGCTAATTTGATAGCTTGGTTAACAACCTTTACAATTACATTGTATATATTACTAGAGAATCTTATTACTAATGACGATAACATTAGTGATCATTTTACAGTGGTGTCCTATAAGATTTAAACTCGGACCCTTGAAGTTAAAAAAATCAAACTAACAACTAAATTGACACCTCATAAACAATTACTAAAGAGTCTTGAATAGAAGGACAAAAAGAATACACTATCTCGAAAAATTAGTGCAAATCACTAGCTAGGGTTGACAACTAGGCATGACAATTTAATCTGCATTGTCTGAATCTAACTTGACTTTCACGGGGAAATCCTGATTTAAGTAGAGTCGTAATAAGACCAATTAAACAAAACATTGTAGTTGTTGTTAAAGGCCAAGCTATGGCATAATTTGATGAGGAGTACTTATATTTAGACACCTTTTCATCAATCATACACCCAACTTGATTTCACATGACCTCCCATATAACACATGATGTAATACTAATAATAAGAGAGCAAAAGTTTAAGTTTATATCCAATCATACTTTGTCACATAAGTGTGTTAAATGAGGATATAAAATTAAGAGCAGTGCAATATATAGCGATTACGATTTCACGAATGTTTCACGAGATCCTGTCACCGTTACATCTTTCCTTTGCACAATGTAGGAGCGGTTGGCAAAATTCATTGGTGGGTCCTATCTAATAAGCTTTGATATATTTTCTTTTCACGTAACTATTTGCCGCTCCACTTCAAACATTTCCCTGTACCAGACAATTAGGGCCGTTTCTACGAATCTGGAGGCTCGGCTCTGTAAGTGAAAAGAGGTCCGTAATAAAATAAAAATGTATTATTTTTAAAAGAACAATGTTCTATTTAAATTTTTTAAAATATAAATACAAGGTTTCATATATATGTGATACCAAAAGCAAGAGGACCCAATTCTAATAGGCCTAAAACAAGACAATAGAAGAGGAAAAGGAAATCAAATTGGGGGAAGAAGAAAAGGAAAGTCCGATGAAGTGATGGTGATGGAATGCGTGGTATTAGAGAGAAAGAGAATAAGAAATTTTTGTTTTTAGTGGGGTAGTACTTAGTAGTACTACTGGGCTATAATTTTTTTTTTGGAGACCCATACCTTGGGGAGGCCCAATTCCATTGAGTTCCTTGCACACCCCAAGGTCCGGCCCTGCAGACAATACCAGTACAAAACAATCCATTCATCCTTATCCTTCTATTCATCTTGAAGAACTGATTTATATGTTGTAGGATTTGAAGTTTGATCTTTAAAACTATGCAATTTAAGAGGAAGGAAAATCCATCTAATCCTTGAACCAGTCAAACTCGAAGACTCGGCGCGTTTCGACTCGGCACAAACAAACATGCAATTGATGAAGAAGGGTTGTTGGATTGAAGACTTTGCGATGACAGAGATGAGGAAGCCAGTCTTATGCATTTTTTAGGTTCAAGAGAGCTGGAAAAAGATGATTGTTTTCACTTTTTTTCCCTTTGCCACCCATTCGCGTTTTTCCACGAAATAATGCTTCACGATATTAAGCATTTTCCTAAAATTAATGGATGTCTATCAATATTTTTCCTTTGATGTGAGACCCAAACCTGTAACAAAAATATTTAAAAACAAGTTGTATGGATGGTAGTATTGATAAGGTAAATGTAAAAAAACGTGTCTTGATTCGAGAGGTCTTGTATTCGAGCAACATTAATACATTTGGATAGATCTTTAAGGTTTTTTCGTCTTAGAGTAAGACATCATTATCTCAACCTAAATTTTTCGATGGTTTCCTTTCCCCCTTCTTACCTAGTTCAAATTTTGAAATCTAAATTATTTTAGGGTGTTAGGGGGTGTTTTTAATGTATTTTTTTATACTACTTAGATTTTATAATCTAAAATACGGTAGAACGCGAGAAATCAATGATGGAAATACGGATTCTCAAACTTACAATAGCAAAAAAGTGTTGATAAGGTAAATGAGAGTTGATAGAGACTCTCAATTTTGTGTGACTAGATGTAGTGGATTGAAAACAACTCATCACATGTTCTTTTCTTGCCCCGTTTTCGCCCTTTTGTGGTGTATGGTTAGATCTTGGATTGGAATATCTTCAGATGATCCAGATGTGCTACAAAATCATCTTGTGTAGTTTATTCATTCTTCTGGAGGATTGCGAGCTCACCATTCTTTCTTGCAACTTATTTCCTTATGTTGTGTTTAGGTTATGTGGTGGTCGAACCCTTTTGTTTGTATGGGCATCGACTAAGTCCTTTTGTTTCTTTTGTGTTTGGTTATGTGTTGACCGTAAACTTTTAAAGTTCTTTATGACACACCTTATACTATTAGTTAAATTTTTTTGGAAGATTCCTTTAAATAAAAAAATCAAGTAAACGAGGGATATATATATATATATATATATATATATATATAT
>Ga0315914_1007413_pt1 | contig 15194 bp, 10 predicted proteins | sample MpolenodulesMG_FD_203920 | JGI IMG/M metagenome (GOLD analysis project Ga0315914, IMG submission 203920) | Medicago polymorpha root nodule microbial communities from Los Angeles, California, United States - elongated nodules | ecosystem: Host-associated > Plants > Roots > Nodule | place: USA... | reverse complement strand
AAAATATTCCTTCCTAGGACACATGTGATAAGAGCATCCCGAGTCCAAAACCCAACTCTTCTCCGGTTCCCAACTTGTGACCACTAGTGCACCCGCACTCTCATAACCATCTTCATCGGACGCCACCACAACTTGAACGGAAGGACTACCATTGCCCCTTTATCTGGGCAATCCTTCTTGAAGTGACCTTGCTTATGACAAAGAAAGCATTTATACTTTGATTTGTCAAAGCCCTTGGACCTAGACTTGGACCTCGACTTCCCCTTGCCTTTTCCTCTATGCTCACTTCTTCCCCTCGCAACATTCAAGCCTTCACCACCTTCATCAACCTTCAAGTCCTTGAACTTGGTCAATTCCTTGGTTCTTAAAGCCGATTGGACCTCCTCCAAAGTAGTGGTGCCCTCCTTACCATAAAGGATGGTATCCTTGAAATGCTCAAAAGACTTTGGTAATGAACAAAGTAACAACAAAGCCTTATCCTCATCTTCCATGTTAACTTCAATGTTAGCTAAATCATCAAGAATTTTGTTAAATTCCGCCAATTGCTCCGAGATTGATTTAGACTCCACCATCTTGAAAGAATAGAGTTGTTGTTTCAAGAGTTGCCTATGAGCCAACGATTTCGTCATGTACTATGACTCCAACTTAGCCCACATCGACGCCGCGGTAGCTTCCCTCGCGACATCCCTTAAGACCTTATCCCCGAGACATAAAACAATGGCATTCTTGGCCTTGTCTATCATCTCACGCTTCTCCGCTTGTGTCAAACTCGCCAACATCGCCGCTTCACCCTTCAATGCTTCTACACACTTTTGTTGTGTCAAAACCGCTGGAATCTTAACATTCCACAACCCGAAATCATTACTTCCGGTGAACTTCTCGATGTCCCACTTTGAACCCATGATACCAACTATGTCAATAACGCCTTTGCCCCATGGTGGGCGCCAATTGTTGTGCATTCGGACAAAATCACACCAATGAATAACAAAGATGTGTGGTGCAAAGGAAGTGGTAATCAATGGATAAAGTGTCTGCAAGCAACAACAACAAAAACAGACCTAAATCTAAGTGTAGAGCAACACCACAAGCATAATCAAAGCAATAAAGATAACCAATGAAAGAAAGGAACAAACACACCAAGATGGTAACCCAGTTTGGTCCAATATGACCTACTCTAGCGGAGAGAGCAGCCCTACAATCCACTAAGATGAAAGTGTTACAAATGGGTTAGCTTAAAAGCTCACAAAAGAACAAGAACTAATTTCTACCCACTTTCATATCACCCACACTCTCAATGAATCCTAAGAGAAAAACACAAAAGGAAGCTTTTGATCCTTCGAATGGTGAAATCTCATTACCCAAGGTGTTTACAATGTTTCCCAACCCAAGAGAACCTTATTACAAAGACACTCAACCCTAAAGTTACCTCCTTTGTAATCCAAGTTTCTCTCACTTCAAGCTCTCCTTCAAAAACTGCAAAGAAACACTTATATAGTACACAGTGACAGACGAAATCGCATCGCGCTAATGAACAATCACGTCACAATTGAAGCATACGACACAAGGTACAACGGCCTTATCTAGAAATCGCGTCACGCCAGTGCTAAATTGCGCCACGATTTTCCTCCAGCAGAAACCATCCATTCTGCCAAGAAAATCGTGACGCGCCACTCAAAAAATCGTGCCACGATTATGAGTTTCCAACATCACAAATATGAAGGCAAATTACAACAATTTAGTTACACATTTAATTAGAAAAAAAAAGGGATAGTTACGCATTTAATTGTTTTTAAGAAGTTGAGTAGTTAGAGATAATTTTTTTTATAATAATAATAATCATGTTTGAAGTGGTGTCCACATAAGAAGGAAAAAAAATGTAGAGTTATTATATACCTAAAGTTAATAATAATAATAATAATAATAATAATAATAATATTAACTATGAAATGGTCTAGAGGCTTCTAAAGGAAAGGGGAAGAAAAAAAGGAAAGGGGAGGAAGAAAAAGAAAAAGGGGGAAGAGGGTCGAGAGAGAAATCAGAGAGGAAAGGAAAGGATAAGAAATAGGGAGTGTTGTGCATGGTGGACGAAGGGAAAAGAAAATAAAAGAAAAGGTATGGGTATGGAACAGGGGAGAAAACGGAGCAGAGAAGAGAAGTGGAAAAGGAAGATGAACTAGTGGAACAAGATCAATGAAGTTATTATTTGAGGTTATTAGCGACTAATATCTCATCACTATTTGTCTAATGCATATAGTGAAGCAGAACCAATGAGTGATTTTCTGGTAGCCATGATGAATCAATTGTAGATTCATTATTTATCACATTCAAAGCCAAATTGATGTGCTTAAAAGGTACGTAGTTTTCATCTTTGTTTTTGAAGAATAAGAGGGTTGTGTTTCAATGGACATATTGATGAAGGTTGTTAACTTGGATTGACAGGAGTAATAGGTGTTTCATGTAGGATGCATATGCATAACTGTTTAAGAGTATGTATTCTCTCTTTCTTTTCCATCTTTTCAATCTATTTATGTTTTTCATTCTGTGGGGCTTATTTTTTATTTTTTCTTCCCTGTATGGAGTTAATGTCCATATTTTAATCACTATTTGTTGCCCATATTTTAATACACTGTTTTTAATTTATCTTAGTTTAACTATATGAAGAAAAAAAAAAGGAGATCGTGGGTATGCTTATACACTTGCCATACCTAATCATCTCTCATCAAATTAATTACCCAAGACAAAAACAACAAAAAAATCCATCCATGGCTCGAAAAAGTAGAAAGGCTAAGAGGTTTAATGGCCCAAAAAACCAGAGGAATTTGTTATGTATATGTGAAAAAACTGCAGAGCCACAGAAGAAAGAGGTTGAAACTCAATTTGTTGTCCTCTCACCTAGGTCAATTTGAAAGTGCAATTGAATTGTAATATACTTTTTTTTTTTGTGTAATCATATATAGATAGAAGTATAAAAATGAATAAAAACAAGCTATTGCCAAATGCTGCACTAACCGACTAGTTCTTGAACATTCTATGAATTTACATGTGTATTCTATTGTATTCTTGCATAGAAGTGAATTTGAGTTGTAATATCCATCTGACACTACATTCTAACAATTTTTTTGAGGAACTAGCAAATAATTTTGTTGTGAACAAATTCTTTACCCTATTCAAAAAATAAGATATTCTAAAAATCGTGGCAACAGGAACCTATCTGTTATGTTTCAACCTTCATGAGATATCATCTAAATGAACTTTTTAACCTTAAATTACTTTTGATATAAAAATTGTCTCCAACTTCGTTTATTCTTTTGATCTCTCAATTCATTTGTTATGGTTATTTATTGTGTTGTATTTGTTATGGTTATTTATATAAAAATAAATTAGTCTTGTGTTGTATTTGTTATGGTTATTTATAAAAAAAAAAAAATTAGTTATCATGTATTTTTGCTATTATATCACTTATTTTTTAAAAATTTGTTATTACATGCTAATTTTTGTTGTTAATTTTAACTAGGGATGAAAGCAGCAAACAACATGAACAAACCGACCAAGGATGGCTGAAACTGCAACAACAACACCTACTCTCATAGAAAGAAACATGAAAGTGATTGCTATGTTAAACTACCAACCAATGAATCCAACTTGGCTTGAAAGGATTAAAGATGGTGTTACTATCCCAAAGGTAATCATTTCATTTTGACTAGAATTTTAATCATTAATTATGTTAGGTAATTTTGTTTAATATGAATATGTATTTTTTTTTACCGTATTTTTCTCTTTCAATCATTTCATTCCCATACATGGTTATCAATGATATAGAAGCATATTTGACAGCGTATATATTTATTGTTGATAATGAAATGTGATATTATTTAATTTAATTCACACAACTGTTTATTTTCATCATCAACATGTGTTACTGACACTTACAGAGGGAGGAAATATTGGCAAAAAGTGAACTTGGGGTCCTGGGATATAAGAAAACTCTCAAAACTCTTATACCTGATTGTCCGGGTCAGTTATAAATTGCATAATGGTTTTTTATATTTAGTTAACTTTAATAGAACATGTATAATTAGTTTTCTAGTTATTTTATAGGTCATTAATCTAGTGTGTCCTAAACTAACACATGTAGAAAGATATGACGGAACATCATCTCTAGGGTACCTACCAACAAAGTTTGCGGTACATACTGTACATATTTTATGTTTCATTTAACTATAATTACAAAATCTGTAAAGTCTTTTATTTCATTCACGTGGAACTTTATATGTTTCACCTGAAAGCAATACACACTTGATTGGATGCACAATACTAAGTTTGTAAGGGAGTTTTTTCGGAATGACCTCATGGGCAGAATATTGTACGTTCAAAAGGTGTGATTTATGCGATGTACTCAATATTATAGCATGCATGATATACCATTTTTAGCTATTTTATGAAACTAAAGTACTTAATTATGTGAGTAACTAGCTGAAAATGGTATAGCACACATACTATAGTATTGAGTACATCTCATAAATCACACATTTTGAACGTAATCTATTCTGTCCATGAAGTCATTATGATAAAACTCCCTTACAGCCTTAGGATTGTGTATCCAATCAAGTGTGTATTTCTTTCATGTGACACAAATAAAGTTTCATGTGAATGAAATAAAAGACTTTACAGATTTACAGATTTTGCAATTATAGTAAAATAAAACATAAAATATGTTAAGTATCTACCGCAAACTTGTTGGTAGGTCCGTCATATCTTTCTTCATGTGTTAGTTTACAACACATTAGATAATGACCTATACAATAACTAGAAAACCAGTTATACATGCTCTATTGAAGTTAACTATATATAAAAAAACCATGCATTATGCAATTTATAACTGACCTCCTGGTCAACCGAACAGTCAGGCATCAGAGTCTTGAGAGTTTTCCTATATCCCACGACCTCAAGTTCACTTTTTGCCAATATTTTCTCCATGGGTAAGTGTCAGTAACACATGTTGATGATGATAATAAGCAGGTGTATAAACTAAATTAAATAAAATCACATACCCATAACGATTTTCATTATCAGCAATAAGTATGTACGCTGTCAAATATGCTTCTAAATCGTTCATAACCATGTACGGGAATGGATTCATTGAAAGAGGAAAATATTGTAAAAACAAAACATATCCATGCTAAACTAAATTATCTCCAGGATAGTAACGACATCTTTAATCCCTTCAAGTCCAGTTGGATTCATTGGTTGATAGTTAACATAACAATCACTTCTTGAGAGAAGATGTTTATTTTTATGACAGTAGGAGCCGTCGTTGAAGTTTAACCCTTCATTGTGTTATATTAAACTCTTATGTAGTTTGTGGATTGTTGTTCTCTCCTCGATCGGTTTGTTTATGCTATTTGCTGCTTTCTTCCTAAGTTCAAAAAATTAACAACAAAAATTAGCATGTATAACTAATTTTAGTCTCCTCGATCGGTTTGTTTATTGTTGTTTTTCGGGTTCCCTTAATCACCACCGAAGATATTACCATGTTGAGTCTTCTGAAGTCCTACCGGATTGAGTCACGACCAGGTCGCTTTCTTTAAGACAAATCACGGCACTACCCGAAATTGTGCAAGGTAGACTAACAACCGTGTGCCTCCAGGATAAAGCAGGCAGTTCACCTGTTCGATTAAGTACTGCACCGTAAATAATTGTTCGAGAAATAACACCCTCTAATATGGTACTAAGACCACTTTTTAATACTGAAACCATTATGTTATTGTTACCACTCTATTATGGTGTTCAGACCACTCAACAAATATGGTGTTATCACCATTCTAATTTTAACTTCTCCAACTATGGTTCTATGACCACTCAAATATGGTATTACTACCATTCTAACATCTAACTTCTCCAAGAATTGAAGAAGAATATATATTTAAGATCATCTTTATTATAACGAAAAAGGGACCATGATCTTAAAATATTATTTATTCTAAAGAGACAAATAATTGAAGGGACTATGCTCTTAATACCATTCTTATTTCCGAAAGGATAATAAACCGAAGATGAATTATAATCTTAAAAATACTCTTAATTTCGAAGGGACAGAAAGAAGTAGAAAAAGGAGAAGGGCTTGTCAACACAAGTCGAAGGAGGGAGAAGAGAGAAAAAGCACAGGAAGCATCAACTGTGAATTTCGGTGTATTGAATGTACAGTGTGAGATCTCTATTTATAGAGAAAGTTCACAACTAATAAGTGAGAAACTTTGGGAGTAAGTAATTCTCATATTAGATCTAGTACAGAAATATCTCAAATTGAGTCTCAAAATATATCATATTGAGTACAAAAATATATTATTCGGTACATAAATATATTATTGAGTATCAGAATATATTTCAGATTATGCACTAAAATATATTAGATTGCCTACCAAAATATTTCAGATTGTATTCCAAAATATTCTAGATTGCGTTCCAAAATATTTTTAGCAAAACTTGGGGACACTTGGGGACTAAGAAAACACTTTCTAATAATGATTAAATTAATCATTTAATTTATCATTTTCAAATAATAAAATATATATCAATATATCAAACCAAATCTGAAAAAAAATATATATCAATATCAAACCAAATCTGAAAAAAAATATATATCAATATATATTTTTTCTAGTGCTTACTTCGTTTCACTTAATTATGTACCCCCATTAATTACAAGTACACCCCCACTATATAAACACTAATGTGTGATTCATCCGATGTGGGACTTCCACTTTTTTCAATTCACACTACACTAGTTCTATCCATTGTGGGAATTTGTGTTTAGTCAATTAGTCGATTTCCACATATGTTCCAACATTTATGCTATTTGTGCTATTTGCTGCTTTCTTATTTCTTCCTAATGATGATATTCTTGAAATGTGTTCGGGTCGTTTCCACTCAAAAGTCCCTAGAATGTTAGGCTTGTGTTCAAAAAATTGAGTTCCTTAATAACTAATCTTAAACTCATTCGTATGAGAAAGATTGGTACTCAATATCAACATCTATGGTTGTTTGAGTTCTGCACTCCTTATAATTTGTGTCCTAATGTCTCCTCATATGGTCATGATACCAATTTTCTTGAATGAAGGTTCATGTTCTCTGTTGCTAGCATATATGTTGAAATCTTCATTATTGGAGGAAAATTACAACATAGTAATGCACTCACTCATACAAACCACGCACAAAGAGGTGATGTTTCTTAATGATGTCATAAAATCTTGGCATAATATGCCATCGATGAAATGAAATGATGTGGCTGAACTTGGTGTCACATGACAGTGTCTAGTTTTTGGATTAGTTTTCAGTGTCTAGTTCTTGGTGTCACTGAGGTGATGTGTCACAAAGAGGTCATGTTTCTTAAGTGTATTTATTCATTTTCATGTTTTGATGATTAGTTTTTGGATTTAATGCAATGCAAAGATTAATAGTTTTTACATTTTTTGTAGAACTGGTGGCTATTGGAATAATGTATTTTATTGATTGCCTCTTTTTCAATAAATAATATGAAAAAGTGTTTCAACTGTGATATTTTATTCAGGAAATCGGAAATGAGTTGTGACCCTTGAAAGTTTTAATTTGGATAGATATAGTCTGAATGTGTTAGGAAAATCATGAATTTGAGAGAACTGGTGAACTTCTAACTTCAATGCTGTTAATTTTTTTAGTCTGGTCAGTTTCTAATTCTACTTGCATCCTTTCATTCACCTACTTCTACTTGCATGAATTCATGCAATCCAAGCGTATTTTGCAAAACTAGTAACACTTAGAGACATGGTAGTTTGCAATGTTAAACATGACTGGATTTTGTCTTAGGCGGCGAAACATTGCTGTAATTGATTAAAGCTATTAACCTTCAGTTTTGTCGTGTAACATGATCAATTTCCTTTTGCACATTTTCGAACTTCTTCGAAATCAATATTGGTATGAACCGAGATGCCAGACTTATACAAAGCAGTTGATGATGATTAGCATTTGCAAGCAACCTAAAGAGGCTAGTCAGATCTATTGAGCCCATGTTGTTTGGACGGCTTAAGACTACTGTCGATGTCTTCACTGCTCTTGTAAGTGCTTAAAAAATAAATTGCTTATTTAACCCTGCAGTCATTTTTTTATATTTTTTTTTGCATAAATAGTCTAAATTAACTCTAACAGAAATATAAACTAACACAGAAAATTAACTAAATCTGTTTTTAACTAACATCAATTACTTTCTATTTCTTTCTTATTTGACACTAATCTATCCATCAACTCTATATATATATCATTGCTTTGTGGTTATATTGTTCATTGTGAAATTCACATCTATATGCTACTTCAAATCAAACTGTTCTCAATTCTCAAAACTGTGCTAACATAGTGTGTGTTGTCCTCTCTCTGATTTTGAACTCAATCCTTTATGAAAATACAAACTCCATACATTTATGGTCTTCCATAAAAATCAATCATTATGTTACTCAAACAAGTTTCCAATATTTAGAACCAATAACAACATTCATTCTTCTACAAACAAATCAGTGGAACAGAAGATTTCAAACAGTATCATATGAACATTCGCTTAAAGCTACAAAGCAAGAATACTACAAACCCGATCAGCAGGTTATTTTGAAACACACAAAGACGCATTCGAATGATGATAAAATACAAACTGAATATTAGCTAATTGAATCCAATCTTGTGGCAATCAATGACAACCATGCATTTGGCTCCTATCGAATAAGTTCACCGTAAAGAATCAAATAAGCACTTTTCTTCAATTCATCAAGTGAGCTGATTTTCATCCAGTTAGGCCTTGATCTCCTGAAAAGATCAAATCAGGATTTTTCTTTAATTAGCTCCAAATGTGCATAAAATTTGATTCTGTGCAAATATTACAGACCAAAGCACAAAAATTAATAAGAAACCAGTTTTCCAACATGACTTGCGTAGTTCTATATCAATTGATTCTGGGAATTAAAAAACATAAAAAATACATACGTAGCAGAGATTGATTATTGGAACAGAGTCTACACCGCATGACATGATATGAAAATGTTGTGAGATATCTTGTGGAAAATAAAAACGTACCGGAAAATGGGAACACAACTTGTCCTCAAGATATTGTGACTTGGTAATTTATTGATATGACAGGGATGTGAGCAATTTTGGACCAATGTTTCTTCCTTTTATACCTTTCTTCTAACAATGGACATCGCACAATGCACAGTAGCTCAAGAGAGTTAGGGAGGTTGTCTTCTGGTAATGACTCAAGCTTTTCACAATTTAAAAATTCAAGTGATTTCAGCGAGGAAGGGAGGCAGTTTACTGGCAATGACTCAAGCTGTCGACATTCCCAAAAATGGAGATCTTCGAGAGAGGACAGCTGTCGAAGCCCATTTCCATCAAAGGACTTCATTTCATAGAGATCCATGATATGAAGAGACACAAGGGAGATGGGTGGCAACGACTCCTTCATCAAGGTGTTAAATATATCATCACCACCCTTTCCAATCTGCAAGCTTGAAAGAGCTTTCAAATATTGGAGACCCCATTCCGTAACCGGCGGCGTTGTTTTCTGGGAATAAATCCGAATTTCTTGTAATTTGGGAGGTAGATAAACTCCTTCACAAAATGACAACCCTGGACAATCTAGAATCAACACTTCAAGAGCGGCAAGCGTGTCCATCTTAAGCTTGACTACAAATAATTCAATTGAATCATGGGATCTGATTCCAAGTGATTCGAGGCTCGACGACTGAGGTGAAGACCTTTCTAAAATATAAATGGAATCCAGATTCTTACACTCACGTATCCAAAGTGTTTGGAGCGCAGGGAAACCATCAAGTGGAAAGGATGTAAGTGCGTCACAACTAAACAATAGAAAAAGACTCACAAGTGATGTGTAATTGCTCCACGTTTCAGGAGGAAGGAAGGATAAATTCTTACATTTTTCAATTTGAAGTGATTGCAATGAAGTGGGCAGACCACTTGAGGGAAATCCAGTGAGAGAAGAAAAAGAATAGAGTCTCAAGCCTGTAAGACAAGTACTTCTCAAAATCAATTTTGGCATAGATGATAGCATAACACAATTTTCAATCGCTCCATGTTGCATCATACACGGAGAATCACTCCCAAGAAATGACAATTGGATCCTTCCATCAAGCCCATTGATTTTAACTTTTTTTATTGACGACAACCAATGCAAACTGAGCTTTGTTTCCAATATATGAGCACAACCTTCTATTTCAATTTCTTCTATGCAAGGAAGGTTGCTCGGCAAATGTCCCCTTAGTTCAGGACAATTATGCAACTCCATAGCTCTAACTCGAGGAAAAGCAAATTTTATGCCTTTAAAGGGAATCCATTCATTCCAATTTGGCATGTTGTAGAATTTTATACGCTCAAGGGATGGAAATGGTTGGAAGGAAGAATTAGAGCCTTCTTCAATCTGGAAATAATAGAACTCTGGGCCAATTTTCTCCAACATCTCCATACCACATATTTCCAGGTCCTTGAGAGAAGGTAACTGCCCTAGGGATGGAAGTGTCACACAATATTCACAATTACTGATACATATGGATACCATGTTTGAAAACGAAGAATTTCCCAACCAACTCGGAAAGCTTGTCCCACTATACGAACAAATATTCAGGCTCTTCAGATTTATTGGTGGTTGCAACATATTGAGTACAACATTCAATTTTTGCGAGTCTTCAATTTGTTTTCCCCATATCAGCTCTAACTCCTCAATTTTCTCTTTGCTTTTCAGGTTGGCATCGTGTGCCTCTCTGGCATCAACAACATTATCCAGGTTCTTGATGGTAAGTTTTCCGTGTAGGTTTGGGAATTTCCTGAGCTCTTTGATACTTAACCCTACATGTCTCTTACCCACTAAAAATAGTGTGAGAGTTTGAAGGTTTTCTAGTCTCCCAATTTCCACAGGCACCTCACTTATGTTAGTCCCAGTTATCTTCCTGCCTATTTCTTCAAGGGTTCTGTTCGTACTATGGTGAAACTCATCACTTCCCAGTGCATGCTTTGAGAGTAAAGACCAACAATCTTCATTTGATAGAAGTTCTAATTTATGTATAGGAAATGTGTGTGCTACCTCTGCAAACAAAGATATCAATCTTTCTAATTTATGTATAGGAAATGGCTGTTCCTGGCTTAGGGATTGAAGTTGTCTGAATGCCACTTGTTTTATCCCATGAGACATGAGCACCGCACCAATACTTAAGATACCAATGGAGGCCAGACGCAATCTCAACACCTGTAGTTCCTCTAATGCTGAGAAACATATAACAATACAATTTCACTTCATATTAAAGAAGGAAATACAATTTAGTCCAAGACTTTTCATTTCCATACTCCTTCATAATCCAAACATCCCAAAACATATCACTAGTTGCAAAGACACACAAGCAATCCCTCACCACACCCAAGGTCCATGAACCATTCTCAAAATCAGGTAGCAAAAGTTGTTGATATGACTCCTTCTCTAAATCAAGTGAAAGAATGAAATACATACTTGAAACATCGCTTCCCAACTAATTAACAATGTCACTACAAATATTCAAATCAGGTAGCAAAAGTTGTTTATATTACTCCTTCTCTCAACCAATTAACATAAACGATGAGTTCAGGAAAACAAAAAGAGAAAGAACGAAAATGTTACCTGAAAATAAGTTAAGGGATGAATTATGTAATTTTACCATTTTCTTATTATATATGATTTTATCATTATTTAATTACTAGGTGAACCAGGTAATAGAAACAAAAGAACTCAATCTCGGTTCATGTTTGAAAACGCTCGGCTTGTTGATCCTGGTTTTGGTTACATTGAAAATGGTAAATGGCATTTTAATTACCGGGGACCAACCAATTGTTGATAAGCTTGATATGTGTGCTTTGGATTTGGCAAGTTATACAACACATTTCCAACATTTGAGACTTTATATGAAAAATGTAGGAAGCATATTGATAGATTGAGAGGAAATGTTAATGCCAGCAATATTAGTTCCTTTAATGGTCTTCGAAATCAAATGTCGCTTTTACTTGTTCAAGAAAATGCTTTCTGGCATCAAAGAACTAAAACGCATTGGATGAGGGATGGTGATTTAAATGTTAAGTTTTTCCATGTTTCTGCATATCTAGAAAGAAGGTTAACCGTATTACATCTTTAGTTGATCCATCAAACAATCGAGTTACTAATGATATTGACTTGTGCAATGTAGCACGAGATTATTTTGTAGATATATTCTTGTCGTGTTACAATCAATCATAAATTAAGAGATTACATATTTCTAATGTATTCCATTTGTCATAAGTTTTCATATAAAAGTTAGGGTAAATAGATTTTATTTTCGACAGGAAAATAGAAATTATGTATAAATATGAAGGTTGGTCCAGATGGTAACATTGATCGTTTCAAAACTCGGTTGGTTGCCAACGGATACACTCAAATTTTTGGGTTGGATTATAGTGACACTTTCTCACTTGTTGCTAAGATGGCATCAGTTAGACTCCTCTTCATTACAGCCATTCAACATTGGCCTCTCCATCAAATTGATATCAAAAATGCATTTTTTACATGTGATCTTGAAGAGGAAGTCTATATGGAGCAACCACCTGGTTTCGTTGCTCGAGGGAGTCATCTAATATGGTTTGTCGACTACACAAATCCCATTATGGTTTTAATCATTATCTACATGAAATTAGCCACACAAAAAAAACGATACATGAAATCATTACAGCAAACAAATATTTGAACAATAGAGAGAAAGTATATGAGAAGACGGATAATATTCAATTCCTCAAACTGGAGGGTACCTAAATTGTGAATAATGTAAAATCTGTGTTTAAGGGGATAACTAGATGTAACAAAAGTTTTTTTTTTTTTTTAAAGAATAACAAAAGTTTGTTTGTTTTTTTAAAGAATAACAAAAGTTTGTTTGTTTTTTTTTGTGGTTTTTTTTTTTGAAAGAGTAACAAAAGTTTCTTGTGTAAATATACTATTGCATTCTTCTTTCCTTTTACTTTTATTATTTTAATGTTTACTTCCACAACTAGATTTCAAATTTGTTGACTAAACAATTGATGTAAAAAATAACAGAACTGCTATATAGTACGGATATTTGCGTACGACGTTTCACGGCGTTGCAGACTTGGAGTTTTTGCAATTTATTTAAATAATAATAATACTAGATAAATATAATAAAAAAATGATAGAATTGCTTAATCCACACCCACCCACCGTTTCTCTTCCTTCTGCAGCTGTTTCGAAATGAAAAGCACACCTACCTTCCTCTTCTTTCCATGTTCTCTAATTGCTCTTATCACCTTCAAACATTCACCTTCTCTAGATCAATGGCAGTTGTGATGGTATAAGGAGGAACACAGGCACGGGATGGTAAATATAATGAGACAGAGAGTCTGTTCAACAAAGACACAAGATCCTGAATACAAAAATCCAAGCAATGTTTATAATTCTATTGCTTGGGAGTTTATTTTGGAGTAACCATGCTTAAGAAGTTCTTCCTTTCTATTACTTTTCAAACCGTTTTCAATTTTAACATGTTATACTCTGACTATAATATGCAGTACAATATAGTCTCGTTGATCTGATAGTATCACATAGTGGAGCCTTTAGAGATTGACTAATGCTTTTGGCCGGCTTGTTTCTATGACCAATTGACCATGTAGACTGTAATTACCATGATAAATCATGGAATTGGAGCATCTGGAGTCGGAAACAAGGAGTGCAAGACCATTGTGTTGGAGTATGGACAAAAAATAACGAACTTGCTTTTTAGCTGAAGTGAGGACCATTTGTAATTTGTTCTGGATTATCTTGTTGAAAGTTCTTAGGGAAAACATCCAATGTTCTCCAATGAGAGTGAATTACAATTTGAGAGTGTGAATTACTAGAAAAGGAGAAACAATTGCGGTGGGAGCAGTGGTCGTTGGGTTTCATTCCTATTATTGGTTTTTATTTATATTTAATTTAATCCTATTTTTGTGGATAGAGAAACTGAAGCGCGTGGATATAGATTAATAGCACGCGTCCGTGAAAATTCTTAAGGAAAGCATCCGTACAAAATAGTATTTTCCAAAAAATAAACACGATGACAATTTAGAAAAAACTTGTAACTTCTATTTTTGGGTACAATTTTTTCTTTCTTTTTCTTTTATTATCGAATTGGGATTTAGATTATTAGGGAGAACCAAGAGAATCTCAGCTTAAACAAGGACTCCAAGAGTAGAATAGAATATGATGCAAAGAGCTAAACTAACAAATTTCTGCATGAGTAATAGAGAATGAGGATTGATGATAGAATATTGGTCATATGACTCTACTAATAACCAAGTTGGTTTCAAATGGGAATATGCTAACAACCTGATCAAAGTTAAATTCTCAGGTGGCAGCAGTTGCAGGGCGGTGTTTCCGTTTGACAATGACTTTGGTGGCTGCTACAATAAGTTAAAAACTGATTAACTAAATCGGTTATTAACTTTCTATTTCTTTCTTGTTTGACACCAAATCTATCCATCAACTCTATATTGGTCATTGTGAAATTCACATCTATATGTTACCTCAAATCAAACCGTTCTCAATTCTCAAAACACAAACTCCATACATTAATGGTCTTCCATAAAAATCAATATTTATGTTACTCAAACAAGTTGCCAATATTTAGAACCAATAACAACATTCATTCTTCTACATTCCATTTATTTATGCTTCATGTTGCACATACTAACAAAATAGTGGAACAGAAGATTTCAAACAGTATCATATGAACATTCGCTTAAAGCTACAAAGCAAGAATACTACAAACCCTACTGCATTGTAATCTGTCTGACCGGATCATGCATGTTATAACAAAAATGAATTGAAAGACATGATTGTTCGTCAAGCTGATTGTCATCCACATAGGCGTTGATCTCCTGAACAGATGAAATAAGCATTTTCCTTTGATTAGCTCCAAACAAATGATTGTCAAATTTTGATTGTCGTAGAAAATGTTCTTTAGATAATTCCATTTATAAGATTTGATTCTGTGCAAATATTACAGACCAAAGATAGTTTTATAATCCAAAAAAGTAATAAGAAACCAATTTTCCAAAATGACTTATGTAGTTCTATATCAAACTACCCAAGCTACATTAAATGATTCTGGGAATAAAAA
>Ga0315914_1007410_pt1 | contig 15197 bp, 4 predicted proteins | sample MpolenodulesMG_FD_203920 | JGI IMG/M metagenome (GOLD analysis project Ga0315914, IMG submission 203920) | Medicago polymorpha root nodule microbial communities from Los Angeles, California, United States - elongated nodules | ecosystem: Host-associated > Plants > Roots > Nodule | place: USA... | reverse complement strand
ATGACACGACTCATCAACTATTCAAATGCATGCAATGTTCTAGACTCTGCTAGATGCATGTGGTACCAAATCACCTCAAGGTCGTCACCCATGATGCAACAAAAACATCATATGTAAGATTTCACACTCGTCTTACATTATCACCGAAGTAAAAGTGTAACCCTCTTTTACAACATCAAGACTCAAAATGACTATGATGCATGGACATACAAGCAAAGACTCGACAATGCAAAATCACCTCATAATATTCAACAACAATATAAAGGATAACCTCCATTTATATTGATCACCTCAACAACAATTGCATTATCAAGTATTTACGTCCACACAATCAATCAAGTCATAATTCAATTAAGAGTCATCGCCACATTGTCATCATAATTATCAACAATCATCAACATCAATTGATATATATATTAACCAACATCAACTATATAATATAGCTCAACAACTTCATACACTTTCTCACAATCCAAGTAAAGGAAAAAATACAACACATTATGATAAACATCATATTCAACACTTAATAACCATTCACACATCTTCATATAATCATATCAAACTATCCACAAAAGATTTGCCAAATATTTGGTCTTAAAGATTATTTTCAACAAAGTTCGTTTCTCATTTTACAACTTGAAAATAATTGAAACAATTGAACCAAAACCAAGTAAATAAACTCTAGGGCCTCAACTAAGTATACACATAGATCACATATGAGTGTAGTTGAATATACATGTGCGTTTCACCAGCCGACTATGACAAAATCATCAAAATCATAAGGTTACGACAAGTTCGTATCATTTCTCCCATATTGCAAAACCAATTCATTTTCAAAACAAAACCAAGTTAGATCCATCACAACATAGGTTAAATACTCTTAAACACCTTAATTGAACCCCTCAACACTCAAGTTTTGAAGTTTGGAAACATTCCATAAGTTTTGGGTTGACTTAGAAATAGTTATACTGAATTTTCATAAAATTTTACCGAGACCTCCTTGGAGTATTTCCATCATAACTCAAAATCTAAAACTCATTTTCAATTCAAACCAAAGCCACTGGAAAGCGAACACAATTATCTAAAACTTTCATGTTTACACCAAAAGCCAATTCAAAATAGAAATGTGTGAAAAAGATGCAAGAACACGAAATAGGGAAAGCTGTCACTGAGTAACTCGCTGTAAGCGAGTTTTTAGCCATAAGCGAGTTCCTTCTAGAGAGAACTCGCCATAAGCAAACTTCAAGCGAGTTTCCTCCTGTTCTTACGGGTTTTTCACCATTTTTCACCCAAAAACCCCAATTTTGACTTCCCAATGCCCAAATTTGATCCTAAGGTTTGTCTAAACGTTTCTAAACATGAAGACACTCAACTCCATATAAAACTTGAACCAAAACATCAATTCAACAAAATCACCATTTGACCCATTTTTCATGAAAACCTTCAAGAACAACACAAATTCACTTCAAGCTCTATGATTATGATTACCCATGGCATCAATAATCAACAACAACATCTCATAACAACAACAACAACCAATCATGAATTCATCAACAATTCATCAACAACAACATTATATTTCATCAATTTTGAGTGAAAACACAAAGTATACATATATACACATCTTGAGCATGTAATTTCATCATCAACGACTCAATCAACATCAAATTCACATACCCAAACATTAAATCAAAGCATAAGCACGAATTTCATCGATTAAAATCATAATAATCACTTTGCAAAATAAGCACTTATGCATAGAATTAGGGAAGAAGCTATAACTAAGAGATTATGAATGAAATCTAACCCCCTTACTGATGAGGAAAACCGCAAGTGCACGGTTCTACCGAAGTAGTAAAAATAGAGTATCGTTCCGACAGGGAGTTATGAATTTAATTAATTTTTAACAATGATTAGAATAAAAGTTTTAAAAGTTAAAAGGTTTGGTTTTTGTTTTGAAAGAAAATAACGATAATAATAAAGAGGTGCCTTGGGATTATTGGTTCATCGTAATGACAAATCCTTCACAAACAAACCCTAAACCATAACTTTATATTCGACCTACTTTCTAAAGGCAAGTTTCTCTTTAGCGTATCAAAGCTTCTTTCGAAGTGCAGTGAGTGTGTTCCTCTAGCAACCACGCCTATTCTCATGGTTGATTGCTATTAGAATCCTTGAAGAACGAAACTTTATATGCATCAAGGTTTGCTAGACTATTCTCATGTTAAACAACCCATACCTCAGACTCATCTGATATAGATGATGTCCCTCTCAACAAACTTTACAAAAACATCTCACCATCCACCAAACAAAAGAAAAAGGCCAGTGATGAACCATATGAGCCTTTGTACCCTTCTGCCCTTGATAGAATAGGTGCACTGTCTCAAATGAGAGTGGACATTTGTGCAAAACTACCAGCTGACCATCCACTTCAACCACCCATAATTTATTGTCTTCAATCAATTCCTGCTGATGCAGAGGGTGCTGATGAACCAGCTGGGTCAGTATCTGCAAATATTGCCACATCATGACAATCAAACCAACCAACACTTGTTAAACCACTCAACTTTGCCCAAACTGAAACTGAAACATCTGAACCCCAACAAGAATCACCTACAAACATCCCAGAACAATCTGTGTTGGAGAACCTAGTTAGTCAATACTCAGGTGAACTACCTGAAGTTGAGTCTGTACTACAGAAAGCCTCTGAGGTAACTTCTGATGAAGTTGCTTCATAAAGCCCCCAACAACAACAACTAACCTAGAAACAACCTCAACCAGAACTGAGTCTCTAGCCTGTACTGAAGAAGTCAGAGAAACAGAAGCAACTGACATGGAGGTTGAGATGTTCAACTCTTCCTCCACTTCTGGTCCTGATGATATTTCAGAGACATTTACCCTAACAATACCTATCATCACCCTAACCATCCCTCCAAATAACCAACCTTCACCATCAAACAGAGCCATTCAACCCATTGCTTCTCCTAAACCAACAAAAATTCCTTCTCCACCAACCATGTATCTAGATTCATCCCTTCTGGAAGATGTGTGTGGGAACATCTTTCAGGAACTCAATAGGCTGATTCAAACAAGAAATGATCTTATCCATCAGAACAGCTATGAGCAGTCCTAGAAGAGACTGAATCCTAGAAGAGACTGAAGGAAAGAGTTGATAATGTCTTGAATGCACTTCAGAGGACTTGTATGGATGATCAAGATATTGCTCAACAAAATCTCAAAGATTGGCCGAAGGGAGTTACCAACAATCTTCAAGAAGTTAGAGTACTTAGAACTTGAGTGCAAAATCCATTATGCTTAAGACAAAGGAATGAAACTGATTTCATTCCAGCAGGAATTCATCCAAGAGAGCTCAATGTCAACTGGTTGACAAGAATGAATATCAAACCAGTCTCTCCTGAACTAGCTGTGCTGCAAAGAAATGCTAAATTGGAAAATGAAAACATGCAGCTCAAAAAGGAACTTCTTGAGCAGAAGCTACTTCTGATAGAGTACAAGTCATCTATAGAAGCCAAGCTAGAAGAAGCAAGAATCAGAGAAGAAAAGTTGATCAAAAGCAATGAAGATTTCAAGAAAGAAATGAAGCAACAAGCTGAAGAGACCAACAAGATAATGAAACAAATGATGGAAATGTTTCAGAAACAAGCCCAACCTTAGTTGCACACCTTAACTTGTTTTCTTTTATATATGTTGTCTTTATACTTCTGAACTTATTTTTTGCTTCTGAACTTATGCTTCTGAACTTAATGCTTCTAATCAATACTATTGCTTCTGACTAACTATTTGCTTCTGAACTATATGTGTTTATGTAAAAAAAATTAAGTATATCTCACTTTATTTTTTCTCATCTCTTTCTTTTTGTCTTTATATTTTATACTTTTTGTTGATGACAAAAGGGGGAGTAGATGTAGTATTTATAAGCGCTGAGCCCCATTAATTTAATTCTAAACAAGTTAAATTAATAGGACCATCTTCTTATCTCTTAGACTTCTAATCTGAGATTATTCTTAGTGTTATTTCGCCTTTAATGTACTATTGGACTCAGGGGGAGCTTACAAACCTCAAACCCATATAGTCAACTTGTTAATTAGATTAACAACAATTGAACATTTTTAAATACTAATGTTTTTCATCATCAAAAAGGGGGAGATTGTTGGAACAAAATACGTTTAACAAACATCACCCTTAGAGTGGGGGAGATTGTTAGAATGAAAAATGTTTAACATATGATTACCCTTAGAGTTTTGATGATAACAAGGTATTAAAAGTTGTCAATTGGATATGCTAATATTTGTTCAAGTGTACAGGACCATAGAGAAAATTTTATATCTTTATAAGGTTCTGGAAGAACAAAAGAGAGCAAAAGAATCAACAAAAAAGAAGCTTGAAGCGTCTGAAGAAAAGTGATCCTGAAGTACAAAGTGCTCATGAAGTGATGACGTCATCAGAAGGAAGTTCATTAGAAGCGCCTCATCAGAAGCAAGATGACCATAAGCTGAAGTTCATCAGGAGATAAAAAATCTTAAAGATTCAAGAGTTGGGAATATGTTTTGATCATGTCTAAGCTTTGCAAAAGACTGAAAGAGTGTAGCAACGACCCTTGAGATGAAATTTGAAAGCATTGAATGCTTGTTCTATCAAGAGCGTTGACAAAGGACAATTGTACGAACTGTACAACCACTTCCTCCACTACTCTGTTCGTGTCTCTGCAACAAGACAAGGATAACAGCTCTGCCTGCAGAAATGTTCCTTCATACAAGGAATGTATTTGAAATTGATCCTTCATAGGACAATAACCATATCAAGCAAAAGATCATTGGTGATTATCAACTAGCTTCAAACGACTCTTTTTTTTGTGTGCTGGCAATTCTCCAACGTATCTTTCACACCACTATATAAAGGAGTGAAGACCTGCTAGTTAAAAAAACAATACAACAGACTTAAGCAATACACACGCATACAAAAGCTAGACTCTCACAACAATTCAAAGTTCATACTCTGTTATTGTTTTACATTTCAAAGTCACTTAGAATTTCTTAGCAAAGTCCATATTTTTAGAAATTTTATAGTCTCAAGAGTCTTAAGAGTCTGTAACTGATTTGTATTGTGAACAACACTGATTGTATATCAAGTGTTCAAACTCAAACAATTTTCTGTGTAAATCTGTTTGATTGTAAGTCTTTTGCTTGTGTGCTTGAGCATTAGAAGTCTCTTGCAGTTGTGCTTGAGCATTGGAAGTCTCTTGCTTGTGTTTTGAGTCGTAGTGTTTTCAAACTCCCTTGAACTTTAATTCTTTTGTTATATTTTATTGCAAAGGGCATGATTAAGCGGCTTTTATTTATTATAAATTATGACATAAATTTTTGTTGTCTCCTCTAAATTGGTTGTTTCTCGTACATGAAAATGATTTCTTGTGTTTTAAAGTGTTCTTGCTATACCCACATCTTGTTTTATTGTGAAAAAAATTCTCCAATGAGAAAAGCACAAGTTGCATCCCTTGAGCAAGTGTATGAATAGGTATTATAAGGAGCACGTTCTAATTTTAGCGGTACATTAACCCTTAAAAGTCTTCAGAGTAAAAGTAGTATAAGTTTGTGTGGGGAATAAAAAGATAAATCAAAGTGGGGCGGAAGCAAATATATTTATAAAGGAGACATCATTGAATCTAGGGGGAAAGGATACCCCCTCGCTGACTTCCTACGTGAAGGTGGTGTTTCTCTAATAACCAAGCAGCTTCCAAAAATCCTTCTAAAAGGAGGATAAAATCAAATGCATAAATTAGGAGGCATCATTGACACTAGGGGGAAAGGATACCCCCTCGCTGACTTCCTACGAGAAGATGGTATCCCTTAAGCAATCTGCAAGCCTCCAAGACATTTAAACTGTCAAAATAAATCTAATTAATTCCCATCTCTCTCATATGAAATGAAGAAATGACTTTTCTCGGTTGGTTTAGTGCTAAGATTAGAACTTGTTTCCTCATAATATCTGTCTTATACAGGAGCAAGAAAAGGGCTGGACTACACACACACACACTCACTTGAGACTTGTTGTTGGCCTGAATAAAGATCATAAGAAATGCTTGAATTTGTGATTAGTGTACACTTGAAATTAAGCCTTTGAGGAGACATAAGTTTTTAATTGAATTGTCATATATTAGTCTTGTTTTATGCTGCTATGTTTATGCCTTTTCCTTGAGGACAAGCAAAGATTCAAGTATGGGGGAGTTTGATGAGTCAATAATTAGTGTTTTTAATATAATATTTGAGTCCGTTTTATTTAGATTTGATTTCGTTTTATTTAATATTATATCCTTTTTAGAACTATTTTACTTTAATTGCAAGTTATTATATTTCAGGAACAAATAATTGATAGATTGAGTCTTGGAGCAAAAGAAAGAGGATTAGAAGCTGATTCGGGATGAAAATACGAAAATATGGGACAAAAATATGTCGCCCCCAAGTCAGAGACTTGGTATGGCCCGTGCCACCAGCAGCACGGCCGTGCCTGCCTTCAAGATGCTCTTTTGCTGCTTCTGCTTCATGGACAAGCTACCTATTAGTTTATTTCTGACCTAAAAGCCCGTGGTTTCTTGTGGAACATTCTAGTGTTATATTTCTTAGGGCTTAAGTCATTGTAAACTATAAATAGAGTAGCTAGCTATCACAACAAACCATTTTTTGTTCTTGGAATTCAATAGTGACAATTGTCTTTCTTAATAAAAGTTCTTTCTTTATTTTCTTGTTATTTACTTTATGTTCTTCTTCTTCTCTTCTATGTCTACGATGAACATGAGTGAGTAGACTCTTCTTGTCTTGGCATTGTTGGATAAGTCTAATGACATAATCCTAATCAAACCAAGCCATAAACCCTAATTTTATATAAATCTACTTTCTAATCTATTTCACCGTTTTTATAATGAATTAACAAATACCAAACTCATAATGTGACAATGGAGGGTTAATATTTGTTAATTCATCATCACAAATATCAATTCATAATGCGACAACGGAGCTTTGATATTGGAACTAGTGAAATTAGACAAGGGTTGCAAAACATGAGAATAGTCTAACAAACCTTGAGACATATAAAGTTTCGTTCTTCAAGGATTCTAATAGCAATCAACCATGAGAATAGGCGTGGTTGCTAGAGGAACACACTCACTGACTTTGAGAGAAGCTTTGATACGCTTAAGAGAAACTTGTCTTTAAAAAGTAGGTCGAATATAAAGTTTAGGTTTAGGGTTTGTTTGTGAAGGGTTTGTTATTATGATGAACCAATAATCCCAAGGCGCTTTTTATTATTATTCTTGTAAAACCTTAAAAATCCAATCTTTACAACTAAACTTTCTTCTAATCATCTTCTAAAAGTTAATTAAGTTGAACAGCTCCTTGTTGGAACGATACTCTCTTTTTACTACTTCAGTAGAACCGTGCACTTGTGGTTTTACTCATCATTGTGTATGTCACAATTGCTCCAATATAATGCAATAAGATAAATCTTGAAAGAATATTGGAAAATATATTTGATATGAATCTCCATCTATCATATATTATATTGAGCCAATTTGTTTAAAGCCTAGTAGGCTAATTATCAATTGATGGAATAATTTTCCCAATATTAGGGGGAGATTATAAGTAGCTAAAAATTGTGAACCTGGAGTTCAAATAAATTAGTTGAAAGGAAATATTATTGTCTCATCTTGATCCTCAAAATATAACTCATTTGCAAAGTTAAACAAATTGAATATCAGCTGCTAATACTCCAAATGAAATAGATATCCATGTAGGATAATCTAATATTGCAAATGACTCTCAACCGTGCCTGAAGCATGGTAAATCAATCGGTTCCAAATATAAAAAGTCTCGAATAAGAAAAGGAGCTTAAAGGAATGATAACCCAAACAAGGATATAGAAACTCTAGAAGAGTTTTATGACATAATTGATTTTTTTCAGTTCCAGAAGAACTGACTAGGTACCTAAAACTTATGAAATACTTATTATAAATCATGTCATGAAGGAAAGAACTCAATGGAATGAGATGAAACCAAACTGAAGTTAACGTCGACGTGTTTTTACATATAATATAGTGCTATATGTGATAAGCAATAATGAGGATTATGCATTAAAGTCTATTAAAGTTATCGATAATGAAAATATTTACAAATGAAAAAGAGACAATTCTAGTCAAATCAAACTCGCTTCATAAAACAGACTTTGTTTAAATGGATATGTATGATTTTTCGCGCGAAAAGGGAATTAGAGTGGTCAAACACACACACACACACATAGTTTGATATGTTCATTGGAAGTTAATTCATAAATGTCTACCATTTAATTTTAAAAGACATATTCAACTGAAGTGAATTCAAGAACTTTTCATACTTGATTAAGTTCAGTAGCACATGAAAGGCTCAAATTATTTGAAATATGTGCTAAAATATATTTTTATGGCTCACTTGACAATGGTGATTATATGAAACTCCCTAAAGGATTTCATTTGTGTGAGACACATTATCAAAACTATTGGAATGATGACATCACTTGCCCATTTTAAGGATATGAAAATGAATTTGTTATAATTGATTTTATGATAATTGTATAAAATATTATTAGAACTCCTGAATAGATTCTAAAATTTGTTATATAAAGGTTGATATGGACAAATCTAGCTGACTATGTAATAGAATGATTGTGATGTCACTTGATACGAGTAAAGATCACGTCCTCAAGAAAATTATGAACAAATTGAATTGGTCAGGTGAAGACACTAATGTATTGTGCTTATTATGTATATCATTGTATTTTATTTTTGTTAATATTAGTAAATACAATTATTGCAACAAAGTCAAACATACAATTTGTATCTTAGAGAAACAACAATATCATCTGATCATTTGAGAATGTTAGCACTACATCAAGGAAGTTGAGAATTCTCTTTATTAAGGATTATGATTTCACACATACAAAAAACTTGTGGTTTTTATTTTATAAGGAGACTCTTTCTACAACTCAATATGAAGACAATATCTCAAGAACTGCTAATTTGGAGAAGAGTATGAAGATATACCATATCTATCTACATAGTCACTGTCAAGTAAAGATTTTGGATAAGCAACATAAAAGATTATTTGACCTTCTTCGTCTCATATATAATTGGCTTTATGAGGGGGAGACACAAATGTGTTCTACACTCTTTTTCCCTTAACCATGGTTTTATCCCATTGAGTTTTCCTGGTAAGGTTTTTAACGAGGCAGATTATGACACAAAAGGATGTTGTACTCTTTTTCCTTCACTGAAATTTTTTCCCACTGGGTTTTTCTCTAGTAAGGTTTTAATGAGGTATATCCTTGATGGACATCCAAGGGGGAGTGTTATGAATATAATAAGTGGATGTCCACAAACCCTTGTACTTATCTCTTTAGTGACACCATATTACTTATCCGCTAAGTCACACCTATTTGTACTCATCCCTTAAGTACTTAACTCTTAAGTCATATCATTTTACTTCTCTATAAATAGAGATCACATGTAACATATTGTACACAATAAGAGAATAATATAATCTTCTTTCTTCTCTCTTTATTCTATCTTCTTCTCTTTAATCTAGTTCTTCTTATTCTTATTCTAATAGTTTCATAAAAGAAACTTTGAATTAGCAAATTTTATGTTGCTTTGACTTGGAGGTTAGCAAATTATATGTGTTTAATTGTACATCGTTAGCAAACTCTGAGCTTTAATATTTTCCATTGTTCCTAGTTGTGAACCTTAGGCAATTACTCAAGCCTTCCATTGTATAGGCATTTTGAAATACTTGGAACCAAAGAGACACCAGACGCATAAAATTAACTTCAATATAGTCATCATATACATTGCATCTTGTATAGTTATTCTACATTCCTCCACTTTATTTGAATTCTGAAATCGTCTTAATCTTCAAAAAAATTAAGTCATGCAGTGAACATATACAAAGCATATATGCAGTATGATGCACTTTCATGCATGACTATCTTTTCATTTGCAAAGTTTTAAACATCTTTTCCTGAGGTGGAGTCTACCATATGGGTTAAACGATAACATCAAGTTCTATCGTGAGTCATGTTAGGACGGTTGTATCACATAAACTTTACCAAGGCCAAAAAATGGAAGGCCGTGTTGGATAATCATTAATCAATGTAAAACTTTGTCATTAAGGAATCCAATTTTTTTTCTTCATGTTTCTATAGTTTAGGTACTACTTACTATTAAGGATCAAGTCAAAGATTTGTTTTCCTTTTGTTATATTCACTATCATTAGCCTATAACAGTTTAGAAGAAAATTTAACACAATCTTTGTCTCATTCAAATATGAAATATGTGTAACTTCAACATAAAGTGAAATTTGTTCATTTTCAATCATATTGGACTTGCATAGTCACATATCCAATGAAATTCGAATTAACCCCACATAAAATATTGTTTATCTATTGGCTTAGTTCATATCCTTATTTATTAATTTTGTTAGGTCTGCAACAACTTAACCTAATATTTTTCCTCTAATTTGTTGTATTAGGTTAGCAGCAATTTAACCTAACTAATTCATCTAAAAAAGTGCAGCGCACCTTCCCTCTAATTTGCTGTATTAGGTTAACAGCAATTTAACCTAACTAAATCATCTAAAAAAATGCAGCGCACGAGTTTCTCATCGTTTGTATATATCTATTGTTTTTGTACTCGTTTTTTTTATGTACACTTATTTAATACGTTTATAAACAGAATACCCTAATTTCTATGCAACAATATAATATTGTATTGTCTGCAGCAACTTAATCTAATAATTTCCCTCTAAAATGTTGTATTAGGTTAGCACCAATTTAACCTAACAAATTCCCTCTAAAATGCAGCAATCCCTAAAATTTCTCATCACTGATGATCTTTTCATTCCTATCCTATTGTGTCATCGTTTGTATATCCTTATTTATTAATTTTGTTAGGTCTGCAGCAATTTAACCTAATATTTTCCCGCTCATTTGCTGTATTAGGTTAGCAGTAATTTAACCTAACAAATTCCATGTAAAAAAATGCATCGCACCAATTTCATTCCTATCATCTTGCCTTATTAATTTTGTTAGGTCTGCAGCAATTTAACCTAATATTTTCCCGCTCATTTACTGTATTAGGTTAGCAGTAATTTAACCTAACAAATTCCATGTAAAAAAATGCATCGCACCAATTTCATTCCTATCCTCTTGTCTTTTTTTTTTGACAATATTTTGTACACTTTTTTTTTGAACCAATTTTGTAGACTTAACCTAATTTTTTCCCTCCACTAGTCCCTTATTAGGTTTGCAACAAATCTATCCTAAAATTTTGGCTCTAAATTTGCATCATATATGTTTTTCATTTCTCTCTCTAATAACCGTGAATATTTTTCAAAGCAAAAATTTAATAGATATCTTAATCATTATCCTTATTATTTATTAATTTTATTAGGTCTGCAACAATTTAACCTATTGTTTCTGTAGATTTTTTTTGACAAGTTGTTGTACACTTATTTAATACGTTACAAACAGAATACCCTAATTTTCATGCAAACTCGGCTACCCTAAATAATTTTTTAGGAACCATGAACTGCATTAATTTTTGATGTTTAACTATAAAAGTAATAAATAAAATTGACCCGTGCAACAATATAATTTTGTATTCTTTTTATCTTTTTTCTTTATAATTTTTTTATTATCATTTAACTGTAATATTGTATCTCTAATAATCTAATTTGCGTTTTTTGATCGACCCATGATCTTACGAGTTAAAGAATATTTATTTGTCTCTATTATAGTCGAGAAGATCCGTGCGTCGCACGGGTCAAAAGTCTAGTATCTATTGTTTCTGTATAATTTTTTTTAGGTTTGCAACAACTAAACCTAGAAAATTCCCTCCAAATGATCCACATAAATTACTAATTGCTAACCCTAATTATGTATTTCCTTCCAACACTTCTTCAATTTGAAATTCAAAATTTTTTGTTAGGAACCATGAACTGCATTAAATTACATCTATTGCCGCTTCAACCAAGCACACATCTTCAAAATAATTAATACATTGTATAAGATTTCTTTCTTTTTTTTGGTCTTAGATGAAGTGGTAAACCACTGAAATTAAACTCACACACACTGTCTTTTTTTTTTTTTTTTGTCTTAGATGAAGTGGTAAACCACTGAATTAAACTCACACATATTGTGAGGTCTCAGGTTTGAACCTGGGTCATGACGTCCGACCTTACAATTTTGACATTTGTCAGTTGAGCTAGGACTTCTAGACGTATAAGATCTCTTCTATTATTAAATTCTATGATATATCAGATATGATATGTATTTGGTTGGAAAAATATATTATTACTTTGAGTAAATATCAAAGTGTAATTATTCTTTTTAGAGCAATTGAAGTGACTTTGTTTTTCATGTTAGTAGAAATTTAAAACAATTATTACAAGTCAATTTTTGATGTTTAACTATAAAAGTAATAAATAAAATTGACCCGTGCAATAATATAATATTGTATTCTTTTTATCTTTTTTCTTTATAATTTTTTAAAAAAAGATGAGAAGATAATGCCCCAATAATATATTGTGATAAAATAAAATAATAGTCTTTAATTGATTAGTTTTTCAAAACTAAAATGTAAAATTTTATAAGATTCAAGTGTCATTGAAGGACATAATAAGACAAATTTAATTGTAATATTGTATCTCTAATAAATCTAATTTGTGTTTATTGATCGACCCATGATCTTACGGGTTAAAAGTTATTCATTAGTCTCTATTATAGTTGACAAGACCCGTGCGTCGCACGGGTCAAAAGTTGAGAGGTCCCTATTGTGGTTACTCATTGCAAACACATAGAGTTTTGTTGCTCCATAAATGGAATCAGAGTAGTCAAAGCACCGACACTGACAACGTGTTGGTGTGTGACACAAACACCTATCGAACACCAAACACGTGTTTAATCTGAAGTGTCGGTTTTACATATATCACAAACAACTCCAAACCGCTCACCCCTAAAGAAATAAACATATCACAATAATCCAATCTATGAAAAACAGATTTTTATAAATCAAAAACATAATAATGAAAAGGGCATTTGAAATTGGTGACAAACTAACCTCTGAGACATGGCTTCAAGTTCAACATCATCAGAGGAGTCGGGATAAGCATTTGTTTAACAGAATCTCTATGATACAATGAGAAAGAAGATATAACTTATTGCTTAAAACATGTACAACTTGATAAGAAAAAATAGTATACATTTATAAAACTGAACCATTTCTAAACATTTTAAAACTGAAGTGAAACAGTTCGGTTTGGTTCAAAACAGTTCAGTTTAATTCAAAACAGTTCGGTTCAGTCCGGTAACTAAAATTCGATGTTGTTTGTTTTTTCTATATTTTTTTTCAACGGTATCAATAATAACAGTTCGGTTTAGTTTGGAATAATTCGGTTCAGTTCCAAATGCAAACAGTTTGGTTCAGTTCAATTATTTTAAATTTAAATAACAGTTCAGTTCGGTTCAGTTTGAAATAGTTTGGTTTAGTTCGAAATACAAACAGTTTGGTTCAATTCAATTATTTTAAATTTAACAAACAGTTCGGTTCGGTTCAGTTTCATCCCAAACCGAACCATGCCCACCCCTTACATTCTAAACAAAAGCCAAGTCTCCCTAGTTATTGTGTTAAGGAACCCTATCAACTTAAGTACTCGTTTCACAGTAAAAATGTTCCAAATGCACGAATACTCAAAATGTTCCCTTGAAAGTAATAAAAGATTACTTAGACAGTTTAGTTTTCAGATGGTTAGGTGATAGAGCATCCAACTTTTTCAATATTGGAAAGAGAGATAAATAGGTCAGAATAATCTAAATATGAGATCAAACAAGCAGCACCTATCTGAGAGATTAGGATATGAAAAAAAAATGTTTCTGCAACCTTGACTGCTTAAGATCTGCCAAAAGTACTAATCGACCCATATATAACATTGTTAGAGTGAGATCAATTTCTTTCAATAGCCAACGAACCTTCCCAGAGACATCACTTCTTAAATTCCTATTCTCCAGCATAAAAGTTGTAAATAAAAACAAGAAGTCTAGCTAGCATGCATGCTTTGAAAACTAACATTAGATTCTATAAAATATTGCCATGACATTGCTCCTAAGACTTTGTTTGGGAGTAAAAATCTTTCATGGAGGGGAAGGGAAGACTCTGGAGAGTTAGAAATATAGGGGAATATGGTAAAATCTTTCACTTTTTTTTTAAAAGAGTAATTCTTTTTAGAGAATGATAAAAGATTAGGAAAATTCTATGGTGAAGTCGTGAAAATGACTTTTCTGATGAAGTTAACACTATAACATCAAAATTGTAGTGAGTAACACCCCATTGTTTGTACACTGGCATCAAAAGTTCAGTCCTCATAGTATCATCAATTCATCAGATTAACAAGACTACACTTAATCTAATTTTATCCTACCTTGTTTTAAGTGTAACACCCCACAAAGTGTAACACTCAAGACTATCACATAATATCATCAAATATGTTGCATGTTAAAGATGTCAACGATAAAATAGTACCTGTAAGTCCAAGATGTTGCAAGCTAATAGATGAATTACTATTGATCATTAATCAGTAATCAACAATTTAAAAATCAATCAAACATTAAAATTAAAATTAACTTTTTCAAAAAAAGTCAGTTTCCTGACTGCACCGTAGAAGCTCCCAAAAGATTAATGTATTTTGAATCCCTTACTCTTTAATCTTATTAGATTTGCAACAACTAAACCTAGAAAATTCCCTCCAAATGATCCGCATTAATTGCTAAGTGCTAACCCTAATTATGTATTTCCTTCCAACACTTCTTCAATTTGAAATTCAAAATTTTTTGTTACGAACCATGGACCACATTAAATTACACCTATTGCTATACCCCTTGGAAAATACACAACTCTTCAACCAAACACACATCTTCAAAATAATTAATACATTGTATAAGATCTCTTCTATTATTAAATTTTATGATATATGCAGATATAATATGTATTTGGTTGGAAAAATATATTATTACTTTTAGTAAATATCAAAGTGTAATTATTCTTTTTAGAGCTGTTATTTAGAAATTCTATTAATTGAAGTGACTTTGTTTTTCATGTCAGT
>Ga0315914_1007407_pt1 | contig 15199 bp, 8 predicted proteins | sample MpolenodulesMG_FD_203920 | JGI IMG/M metagenome (GOLD analysis project Ga0315914, IMG submission 203920) | Medicago polymorpha root nodule microbial communities from Los Angeles, California, United States - elongated nodules | ecosystem: Host-associated > Plants > Roots > Nodule | place: USA... | reverse complement strand
TGTGAATAGCGAGGGTCTTTGATTGCAGTTGTGGCTGGCCGGTGGGTGCAGTAGCAGCAAAAAGATGATTGTTGGTGAAAGGGAGAAGATAATTGTAATCAAGTGTAGAAAGTGTACAATAAGGTGTATGAATTTGATTAATCCAATTGTTCTTAGTAATGGTCCACCAGTGAGGGACTTGATAGGGCCCTCACCTTAGAATCCACCTATTTGGATTTTATAAGTTAAAAAGTAAATAAAAAATTATATATCGAATCCAAGAAGAAGAAAAACACGACTTAACTCATTGAATGCATGCATATCATTTCTTTAGACTTACCGTCTAAAGAAATTAAACTCTTTTTTAATAAGTATTCGTAATAAAATACATTTAAAATAATTACAGTTGAGCTGCAAACCTCAGTGAAAGTTTGCCCAACATTGATTATCCTCCAAGTTTGGAAGATAATATCCTCACACTGTCACGTCACGTATTAAATGGGCAACTATTAAATGGAAAATGTCTCGTTTTCAAACAAAAACGTTATTATGATCCCTCCCCAACATGAAGTTGAAGGCTTGAAGCACATACATGGGAAGTGGGAACGAACTGGAGACAGGTCAATTTCTAACAATAAAATAGATACTACAATGAACACGATAAAATAAGGCATTTACAGAATAATATTATATATCCTGTGCAGTGTGTACCATTTTTATGGTATTCAACCCTGCAACTGCATGAATCTCAGGGTATTCTAGAAAGCCTATTATCTTTACAAACGAATGCTGTAATCAATACAACTTACTTTGACAAGGAACTCGTCAAGAACAATGAAATGGAAAGGAAACTGTTAAAACTCATGTCTTGGCTCCTCAAAATGAAGGAACTGACTATTCTTCATTCACATGCCGAAATATGTCCACCAATAGAGTCTCAAGGTTTGAAGAAGATAAAGCAGTCCTACCTGCACCAAGAGCAGTTATGATGAGCACCAACCAATCCTTCAATGAATACAAACGCATGAGCATCAGATAGTAAACTGTCGACTTCCATATTTTATTCACTGCCCAAAAATCCAATCACTGCAATGAGAAACACGTTAAGGTTATAGAGTTTTCATTTCAGGAATTGGACCCAGTTGGAAATCCTAGCATGTGCTGTCAATTTCCTTTCCATGATCATCTTCATGAATATTTCGCCTCAACCTTCTCAGCCATATGTCATAGTTTATGGGATATGGCGTCCCACATAGACTGTCGACATAATCAGCAAAAGCTTTCAGCACAGTGGAAATATCACCAAGCTTCTGCTGAATTGATCTCCTTGACCAAGATGTCTCTCTCCATTGTAGCGCTCCTTCTACTGAATCTAGATCAGGTAATACACCACCGCATGAATAATAAAGCATATAAACTAGGCTTTCTGCATCAGATGCGGAGCATAGCTTTCCTTCCTGAAGTGCGTAAGTAGATGAGAAATGAAGATTCATAGCAGGGCGATCTCTATCTTCAAGAATAGCATGGCCCCACCCAATTAGAACAAAATAAGGTTGCCTCACACCAGACCTAACACAGATCACGTTCTCTGGCCTGATGTCTCCATGCCGTAGTCCCGCCGATGTAGCAGTTGAGAGTGCTGATAAGCAATCATGGCAACATTTGATAGCGTCATCTGAACCAAATCGGCCTGCCTCTACCATTTCTGCAACTGTTTCACCAATTGGACTGATCACAAGAACAGGAGTCCCACACCAAGGGTGGTCACAATTTCCACCAGAGCTGGGCCTTCGACAATGACCAGGGTGTATGATCCTTCCAAAGGCAATTAATTGAGGCAGATACTTGCTTGATAGACCTTTCTGCTTCATTATTGTCAATACTTTGGTCTGCCTCTGGACCTGATACCATAAATTCATATCTTCCCAAGCTGGTTCCAGCTGGGATGGATGAGATCCCACATATAGAAACAGATCTGTTCCTGGGTCTTCAACATAAGATGCAATGTAGTATGTCAATTCACCAGTTTTGATTACTTCTTGTATTTGATAACCCTTTTGCCCATCTGAATCCTCCAGCCATAACATAGACCCTTCTTCTAACTTCATTGACTCCTTGGAATCGACCTTGACATAATCATCCTGAACTTCGACAATCTCGGGGGAAACACTACGCTGCTGGTATTGAAATGGGCCATTTCCATTCACTCTGGTGGTATCTCCTAACTGCCTCTCGATTCTTCTTGTTTGAAGACGTGAACTATGATCGGCAGCTAAATCTTCAACAGAGTGCTTGGGCATTCCGGCATATTGCATAATACAGTGAAAGGTTGCAAATAAAACCTGTAGAGCCCCAATATCTCCCCAGTTTGCATTCCCAAGTTTGTTCCAGATTCTATAAATTGGAGAAACAGAAATTCTAGAATGATTTTGTACCCACTCAGCAGCACATTCATAAACATTATTCACATCAAAATTGAGCTTACTTACATCTCCTTCAACTTTTACAACTCCCCCGTACTGAGAATCAACTAGAAGAACAAATACTGTGCTAGGATCCGGAAAGAAACTCAGTCTACTCAAACTCCTTGCCAACAACATTCGAATAGCATAAAATAGAGCTTCTCCTAGAACTGGTAAAGAAGGCTGGCGGTCACTGCCAACAGCTAGACCTCTGATATCGGTTCTTAGAAGCGTTAATTCAAGGAGATGATCCCATTTCCCATGAGGATGTCTAGAATTATTAAGCAATATACCAGTGCCACAAAGACCTCCAAGCCTTCCATTAGCGATAGCATTTTCAGCCTGATAGAACTTCATGTTAGCATTATACAAACAAGCCGCAGAAAAAGGCATAGGCTCATCTTGACTCCAAAATGCCTCCCACAAGCCCTTAATACCAGCATGTAGAAAATCTTCAATAGCAAGACAAGCTGTTGCTTCTACAGCTTCAGATGTAGAAGCATGAACAGCATTAGGCATGCGTGTGAGCTGCTGAAATGAAATCCCCTCTAATGCATAATCAAATTTTTGAAGTTCAATCAACTCAAATGGCACATCAAATGCTTGCTGTTTCAATGTATATTTTTCTGTTACAGATTCAAACCAATCTACAAGTTTTTCATTCAGACCGTCACTATCAACAAATTTGTAGAAGAACTCCTTCCGATTCCGAGACCTACCACCAGATGACACACTGGACCTCTTTGTCCCAGACCCAATTGATTCCTGGTCTGGGGATCTACCTACAAATAGGTATCAAACTTCATTAACATCACTATAATTATTATTCCTTTTTAGGAGGATAGTAGAATCATGCATTCATTAAGTTGCAAAAACAGCAATAATTCTTACATGACCCGAAAATTCAGAGATAAGAAAGGTAATGCATAAACTGACAATAGAAATTCAACAAAGGAAAAGATGCCTTAATCACTTATAGTTAGATGTGAGATCCCGCAACCACTATATATTATATTGAAGTCAGATCAATTTTGATCAAACATGGTGCATCCTAGGGAAGTTGGGAGACTCCTTGAAATTTCTGCTTAAGCTCATACAATAACCACATATTAACTCCGCACAACACCCCTTCCCTTCTTTGCTGGTGAATTTAACAAGTAATAACCCTTTGCATGCCCAGATTTAATATATCAGTATATCTAATACAAACATCCTATCAATATATAGCAGTATATTCTCATTATTTCCCAGTGCTTACTGTCGACTATAAGAATAAACACCAGAAAAAAAAAGAAAGCCAAAACCAGTCTCATAGAAATGGCCATATGTCGACTTAAAGAAATCACATTCAATAATCCCCTCACGGTTACTCTTTTGCCCTTATTTTCCTAACATATGTGCAAAAACAATGTTGAGAATTACTTGAATTGATCAGAGTTGTGTCCTTATAGGGTGCATAAAAGTTATGCACCTTTACTCTGGTACTTACAAGCATGTGCAAGTGTGTTAAGGGTCATACATTCTTCACTTGTGGATCCTACTTTAAGAAAGCAATTTGTGGGTCCTAATATACATGGCAATTTGTGGGTCCTAATATACATGTGTTATGTTTTTTCAGTACCAGAGAAAGAGTGCGTACATGAATTCCTTCAACATTAACACAGTCCAAAAGTTCCAGAAAATCACAAACATGATATGGAGACATTTGGGGCTGCACAATGTTTGCTAATACTTATGTCTATTTTTGTAGAGGCCAAGATAAGGAGAACTAAAGAAATTGTTTTTTCCTGGATTTCGTTTTCTATGAAAATTCTTACCCAAAAAAAAGAAGTCATTACATTTGTAATGTAATGACTTCTAACCCAGATTAATCCCTGTGTTCACTTCTACCAAACATGGCAACGGAGCTAAAAATTTCTAACCCCACTACCAATTATAAATTTATAATAAAGGACAACCCAGGCCGATGGTACTTCCGACCCCCAAATTATCCCTGTTTTCACCACTAAAAGCAACTGCCTCCAGTACAATTTAAAGTAAAAATAAGCCAGGTTAATGCTACTTCCCAACACAACTCATTTTTGTTTTGAAAAAAAAAAAAAATCAGTGTGTATATATATAGACACACACACATGCACAAAGGGATGAAAGGCGTACAATTACCCTAAATTGAGTCTTTTGTAAAATACGCATAATAACATAGAAGTTACTGGAATAAGCTAATGTCAATCATTAAATTCGAAGCAGCCAGTATATCTCAAAACAAATCAGAAATGAATCGATTATTTCTATACAATAATTTTATGTACAGATCAAGACTTGAGAGAGAAAAGGATTAGGGTTTCTGAGTAAACAGATCTCACCATCTGTTATTTTCAGATGCTTGTCGCAGCGACAGGCCATCAATCAGCAAGTTCAAATCGTATGCCAACCAGGTGTCTGAACAGTGATAAACAGGGGGGAACACACGAATGACTTGCTTTATTATAGCATTGAAACCCTAACAGAGCAGACAGTATTTGACTCCCTGGATTGTTAACCGTCATACAACCTATGGTAAACTTCTTGCACCTTAACCCGATTATTGTTTAAAATTTATCGTAAAAAACTGTCATCCCATCTATGCCAACTAAAAGCTATAAATTCAATGCAGACTCAGCATTAAATTCAGGCTTCAGTTACCACTCAGCCTCTATGTTTTTTTGTTTTTGAGCAAACAGTCTCTATGGTTAGTGAGTATTGAACTGTCAGAACATGATTACAAGAAAACTTTTTGAAAAGTTCATTTAAGTACCTTTTTAGAGTCAAATGGATTTCCAATTATTCTAAAATAATCCTAAAAAAACTACAATACTTTTCAGTGTTTCAACTATACACAAAGATGTTTTATCATTATCTGTCGTTCTCAAACTTCTGAATAAAACAAAAATAGGCTTTTAAGATATGACAGGATAAAATTTCTCAAGTCTAAGAAAACTTGAAACAACACCAATACATTTATCCCCTGCAGAAATATTGAACTTTTTACAAGCAGAGCTTATATCTCAATCATTTCCTTCCATTTCTACCTATCATTGTGCAAATGCAACCTCTGTATCATGATACTACAAAAATAGCGATGAAGATTGGAGTAATCTAAGAATAAACAATTATATAATCCTTGTCACCGCATATTGTTAAACAAAAGTAACCATCACTTTCACATTGTAATCACATATCACAACTGCTATAGCATAAGATCAGAAAATATCTATGTAGTTAAATAGCAGCTATAGCACCTCTATACCACTAATAGATCTGTAGTGTAGCAGAATTTGAACAAATCGCTAATTTCCGCGATACACGATTAACAACACAAGAAAATATAATGAACAAAATCAAATGAATGTTTTTAGGGAAGCATCATGCAATGTTATCCAATCACTTGGACTTAAAGCCACATAACTATGAGTAACACCAGAAACTTCGGGATAACTCATAAACTGTAAACATAAATTTGATTCATTAGGAATGAAAATAAAGAAAAAGCAAAAGTGAAGTGTTAGAAATATAATATAAAATCATGCATGTGTCTTCTTCACCCACTGTTGTTAAGATCGCAAGTTAAACTGTAAGATCGGACTGATCTTATAATCTTGCTACCCCTTGGAAGATCGCTGAGATCGACAAAGTTATTTAACGAGAATATAAGGTTTAAGAGCATGCCAACTGGATGGAGGAGAGGTATTTTAAAATCTATCTTTAAGAACAAATGTTATATCCAAAACTGCACGAATTGCAGAGGAATGGATAGAGCGACTAAGCAGAGATTACAGTGAGAAAGCAAATAATAAAAAAAATAATAATTAGGTTTTATGCCAGAACCATAAAAGCAATATACTTGCTACGAGAACTCATGGAGAGGTATTGGAGGAATCAAAAAGACCCACGCATGGTTAAGAAAAGACATATAATAGAGTACATGGTCAATATTAATTAAGAGGTTTTAGAGAAGCAATGTGTTTAGATTGCTTATGTTTGATTAATAAAAGATATATACTAAGGGATCACGGCTACTGTGCGAACATAGGGTTCACGAGGGATGGGGAAGAGCTAATTATTTGATTTTTGATTTTTCCGGTTCAAAACAGTCTAGCGGCGAAACTCGCGCACCAAGTGTTGAGAAGTGGAGAATTGCAGGTGCGAACCCGCCCCAGCATATCAAATATCAAATATCCTAGGAGCTACCATTTGAGTTGCACTTACGGATCGGGGGAATAGCTAATTAACCTATTATACTCTTCAAAAAAATTAAATTATATATAATATAAAGATATTTTTATTAATTTTATTTAAATTTTAGTAAAACATTTTATTCCCTCCAAATCACCCTACATTGTAGAGAGTAAAAACTTAGTCAAAGGGACTTTGCTCCCTAAAAAAATTAAACATACAAGCAAAATTTAAAGTACTAATCTCTTCCCCTAAAGCAAAAACAATGCAAAATGAAACATGAAGCTTCGTCGATAACGCATGCCGGCATAATAAAAAAAGGAATCACAATTTCAAAACCTCCACCCCATGAAGAAGGGGAAGGGGAAAATAAGCATGAATTCCCTAAATTCGTAAAATTTTGTCAAACACTAGAATTTCATCATCAAACCAAAATCTTCCAACTAAGCTAAAAGATTCAACACCAAAAGAATGAAAATATAAAAAAAAAAAAAAAAACAAATCCACAAGAACACTATAGTACAAATTGAGAAATAATAAAAACAGAAGAAGTAAAATTGAGTGAAAGGAGAGAGAATTTAGGGTTGAGAATAGCATGAAGAAAAAAGAGATAAAAACGTGAATGAATGAATGAATATTCACCTTGCATTTTTAATAAGCTGGTAGAACGAAGCTTTCAGATCTTCTTCGAATTTCTCTCTCTCAATATTATTTTATTTTAATTTAATTTTAGTTTATATAAGGAAAACGTGAAGAACAAGATGGACCCTCCTGGTTGTGTTGTGCTTTGATCCACCAAGTTTATGCTCCAGTTCAGCCACAACTATGATTTTTGAATAACACGGTTTAAACAAAATGAGTTTGGTTTATTTTATTTTTTCAGCTCTTTCACTTTTCACTTCATGCGTGCTTACTTTTTTGCTCTGTCAGTGTAGTAGTATAATATATACATTTATTACCCACCACCGTTTCTATGGTGAAAAATATTTTATAATTATTACTAGCCCAATGATAAGATACTATAAATTATAAGATAGTAAAATTAGTAAAATATATGGATGGTTAAAGAGAAAACATAGTAAAATTACCTTCGTGTAAATTATAAGATATTTGCATAACTATTTTAAAATGTTTACTGAAATTGATGAAAACGTTATGGAAATTTTAAAAATTGCTTTATAAATTTTCAAATATTATGCTAAGTGTTTATGTCATTAGATTAGATAAACCTTGATAAGTTTTTCATAAACAAATCTAAATGCAGCATTAGCCCTTAGTGATCTTTAATTTAAATTTAAATTTAAATCTTAACTTAATCAGTGATGTTAAATTTAAAAAAGATACACATAAAAGAGTTTGTTAGAGATAAGTAATTTTTTAATGGAGAGTGATGGATGGTGTGAAGGGTTGCATATAAAAACTGACGAAAAGGGTTATTATTAAATTGAAATTACTTGTTTGTCGTACTCTTTAGCATAACTCTTTTTTAATGAAAAAAAAAAGAAGCAGATCAACTATTGTTGGTTTTCTTTAACTATGTTATTATTTTTAGTTTTTTTTTAATTGGGAACAGAGTCTTACTATGACTGTGAGTGACTATTGTTTTCTTTTTCAATTTTTTCCTTGGTCTTTCTTATTTTTTTAATGAAATAAAAATTTGCAAAAGAATTAGATTATAGAAGTTGAAAAAGAGGTGGGGGTGGTGAGAGTGATATTTTGTTTTTTGTTGTGAATTTTTTTTGAGATATTTTCTCTCTTCTTTTGTTCCAAAGATAGAAATAGAGTCAATGGCAGGCAAAAATAGCTTTCATCGAAAAAGAATTGGACCTCCGTGGTTAAAATAAGAATAGTCGTTCCTTGTCTTATCAAAGGTGCTATGAGCTTAATTGACTAGCATGCATGACAATTGACAAGCATCAAGAGAAATTCTACTATAGATTATCATTTGCGTTTTTTGAAATTACAAGAAAATAATTATAGATGAGATTGTGTTTTGGTACAGTGTTAATATGGATTCGAATTCTCTTGTTTTCACCCTCATGTAAAGAAAGCAACAAAAAGACACAACTAAAGGTAAAAGAAATGGGGCATTGCGATGGCAGTGATTGTTGGAAGAGCCAAATATATATTGTTATGGACAACGCATTTAATTGAGTTAAGAGATTAAAAGAGTTAAAGGAGATAAATATTTGGTTAGAATTCTAATAAGATAGAAAAATAATGTAACAATAAACATATTGGATCAAGCACCTCTTTAATTTTTGGTTTGTTTTTTTAGTTTGACTATGATTATTTGTAAGATTAATTAAATCTAACAATTTAGATTTGGTTTATGTCATTTGACTTATGCTACGGATAAAATTTGAAATAAAACTTAATGGGAAATGTTAACCAATACCTCTTGGGCACTAGTTAATGAATTATAAAAGAAAATATTTTCTTGAAATTTGTGCATTTTACTTTTTGAAATTTGAAAAAGTGTTGTTTTTAATGTTGATTTTGTTTTTTCTTTCCATATTTTTAGCTGTTTAACTAGTGCCCCAAGAGCACCGGTTAACATGACCAAAACTTAACTAATGTGTTTAGTTTTTTATAAAAAAAAAGTTATACATTTTTTATTCAACTTGTTTATAGAACATTCATATTGCCCATAAATCAATCATACATACGACTTGCCAAACGTGGTTTAGCAACAGCAATCAAAGGATGGACCTTGGGCATAGTCATTCCATAAACCTCTTGAGTATCAATATCTTCATGATTCCAACCCTTAGGTGGGTTCCAATCAAAACAATGAAATAGTCGAGCCAAAGCCATTAAGACCAAAGTGACTCCAAGTGGTGCACCCGGACACTTGCGTTTTCCAGCACTAAAAGGCAGTATCTTAAAATCAGCTCCATGGCTGATCTCAACTCGACTCCCGCTAGTTAAAAGATGCCTCTCCGGCCTAAACTCATCCACATTGTCCCAAATCTTTGTGTTTCGACCCAATCCATGGGTGTTGATGAAGACGCGGGTCTTTGAAGGAATGTAGTAGCCATTGATAGTAGTAGGCCGAAGAGATTCGTGGGGAATGAGGAATGGCCCTGCTGGGTGCATGCGGAAAGTTTCACGTACAACACATCGTAGGTAATTAAGGTTCGGCAAATCAGATTCTAACACCATTCTATCACGGCCAACCACTGCATCAAGCTCTTCTTGGATTTTGTGAAGGACATGTGGATGTTTGATTACCTCCGTCATCGCCCATTCATTAGTAACGGCTGAAGTGTCTGTTGCAGCCGCGATCATATCCTAAATATTTAGTATAACTACATTATTTTCAATCATTACATGAAAAATTGAACAAAATTATACTATATACTCGGCTGAAATTAGTAATAAATTAAAATAGCTAGAATAGCAATTGCAAGAGAGGTAGAAACTTACATCCATGTTAGGTGTTTAGAGTGAGAAAAATGGGTTTGTCTCATTATTCTTATTGAATGTTTATAAATAAAATCAATCGATGGAATTTGAGCTAAAAAAAAGTTAATAGAGAAAAGGCAATACCTGAATCAAAGCTTTTATCTCAACATCATCCATATGCTCTTTTCCATCTTCACCAGGCAAAGACAATAAAATATCCACAAAATCAAGCTCTTCATCACCTTTTCCTATCCCTTTCTTATCTTTCCTTGCCTTTCTATGTTCTTCAAGAATTTTGGAGTGAAAGTCATCAACTCTTTTTTCTACTTCCCTCATTTTCTTCTCACAACCATGAGGATCAATCCACCTCCACAATGGTAAGTAGTCACCTAAATATATCACACCAAGCAACCAAAATAATTCATGAGTTATGTGCATAAACTCCATAGCTTCCTGTGGACCTGCAGATTTAGAACCAAAATATTGTTTTCCTAACAACATTCTAGTGACATTGTTCATTGAAAAAGCACCTAAAACTTCCCTTAAATTAATGGGATTTTCGGAATTGGCCTGCGCAAAAACATCTTTAACAAGATGTTGTGCTTCTTCTTGACGATGTCTTGAGAAAGATTCAAGCCTCTTTGTAGTTAGTAAGTGTTCCATGCAAATTCTTCTCATATGCTTCCAATGTGGTCCTAATGGGGCTAAGGCAACATCACCACACCCATATGCTAAATGAATTGCAGCAAGAGTGCGTGGACGAGAGGCAAAAACTTCATCTTGAGAAAGAAGTATTTCACGTATGATATCAGGGTCATTAGTAGTAATAGCATCAATATTTCCTAATTTTAAATAAACTAATGGTCCATATTTATCACATAATGATGCTAAGTCTCTATGAGGGAGTTGCCCTAATTGGAGAAGATTACCAACAATAGGCCACCTTGGTGGGCCAGGAGGAAGGTTATTTTTCTTATGCAAAGATGGGGATTTTCCTATATGCCAATCTCGAATGATTTTAGAGGCTAATATTGTTAGGAGTAATGTTAAGGCAAGTATGGTCAGTACCATTTTCTAAGATCAATCACTTCATGTGAAGAAAGAAAATTTGTTTGCTCCAAGCACACCTTTTATTTCCAATTATTCCGAAAGGAGTTTTGCAACCATTGGATTGAATTCATTGGATATGACTTGTTTTCATTTATGATTAAATCTTTATATATATAGCATGTTTAAGACTTAAGGGGTGCAAGTTATTTTTCTTTCATACATTTGCATATCTTAATGGGTCACAATCTTTACGAGTAGCCATATTTTTTCAATTTAATTCTTTAATTTTACTCTTAATTAGAAACTTTCTTTTTGGGTACATTTTTAATTAGAAACTTTGTATTCTTATTGGTACACCTAGAAGTGGGTAAGACATCATGCGCATGATGATTGTTTTCAAGTTCATTTATTGAAGACACACGAATGTTGCATTCTTCCTACTTCAAATTTTGCGTACAATCACCATGTGCATGACTCCCTAAATATACAATCAAATTATATATTACTATAACAATTTCAAAATATTCATGTAAAAAAAATATCAAATACTTCTGATTTATATTATACTATTTTTTTTGTGTGCAATATTATACTATTGTTTTATTATAATAAAAGAATAATTTAATTCACATACATTGTCTGATCGTTAAAAATATTTGACTTTAATAATATCAATTTCTAACGCTTTACATATGATTTGTTGACGGTGTAAAACATGTTACATTGATATTCGATAGTGTGTCAATATTAAACTCATAAAAGAAAGACTATTATAGTCCACACATGTTAGCTTATAAATAATATTTTTTCACTCCATCTTGCTATGGTACTAGACATATTACCGGTTATTTTAATGTAAAGAATTTACTTAAATAGGTTGTTGTTCAAGAGATATCAACTTAGTGGTAAAAATGTAGCTTAGGAAGTTATAGATGTCACGTTTTACATCTTGATTTGTTGTAAAATTTGCTTTTCCCATTCGCTGGATAATTCTTGTGTGATTGCGTTAATTGCTTTGGAAAGTAACATCAACAGATTGGTAATTAAAATTCACTTTGATTCTTTTAAGAGTCTCACAAAGAGGGTTGCCAAGAGTGGTAAAAGGAAAAGAGGGATTATATTATACAAAAGCCATCAATAGTGTGTATACGAGTGAACATTCAAGATCAAGAGTGTAAACACTTAGTTGAGTGATGAAGTCCAAATTTTCTTTTGTTATTTTTTTCCTTGTATTTTCGAGACCATGAATGATACTCCGCCGTCACCAAAGACACAAGCTCAAAAATTCTCGTGAGCTTAACTCAGTTGATATGGACAACGCATAATATATTCTAAAAACACCTTCAATAAAGAACTCCGCCTAAAATTACTTTGTAGGTCTCATTATAGTCGCATCATCTTAAAGCAACACATTACTTTTTTACTCCACTAGTTTATTTTACTAAAGTAATTTGGATCCCACTCTTTAATATTCTTAGCATCATGCCTTAGTTTATTTTTCATTCTCCATATTAAAATGTGTTTTTTTTTTTTTTACAAATATTCAAATTATATGAGATGACAATACTGTCAATAAATATACCTTTAAAAAAATGTGTTAAACGTATATAGACATACACAAAATTTGATTTTGATAATAGTTCAAAATATAATTCGTAAAAACAACTTCTTTTTTTCATATAACGATAGAATACAAAAATTAATTAAAATAGACCAGATTGCACTATGAGTTCTTTAAGTTATTTAATTGTAATAAGTTGGTCATTTAAGTTTTTTTCGTATCACTTAGGTCCTTTATGATAATTAATTGTAATAAATTGGTCTTTAAGTTTTTTTTCGTACCAATTAGCTCCTTTAAGTTATTTAACTGTAACAATTTGAGGTATTTTAGATCTTAAAAATGTGAGTTACTAAGGGCCTAAACGTTACCATTAAATAACTTAAAGGACTTATACGTTACGGAAAATACTTAAAAGACTAACTTGTTACAATTAATTAACTTAAAGGACATAAATGGTACGAAAAAAAACTTAAATGACCAATTTATTACAATTAAATAACTTAAAGGATTTAAGGTGTGATTTAGCCATCAAAATATTTGTAAGACCCGACATAACTGACAATATCGAGATTGTTTGACTAAATATTTTTTCTGGTTATCTGAATTCAAATTCAGAACCTATCCATTGTGTATGTGAATTTTGAGGCGGTGCTCGTCACCCTGTCTACAAAATGGACAAAAAAAATCAAAATAAAGGTAAATTTTATTGTTTTTAACACATTTATTTTCTCCCATTTTTTATTCAATTGCATGAACGGCCTCGTTTGCTTATCTCCGACTAGACTTGACGTGAGAGTTTGTGAGCTGAGAAACAAAACTACATTTACAAGCTAAGATTACATATTCAACTATGTAACATCCTCTCTAGCTTTATTGAAGGCGTCCACCACTATTTGAGCCGAGTACAAAATCAACATTATCAAATCGCAGATAGAGACGAAGCCCTTCACCCAAATCGATTGTACACACTGAAGACAACCATGTGGTCTTGGCGAGCACGAATGCACCTTCATCATCCCTCAAACATATACAATACCTTTTCTATTTTGTCGTGTAGAGAACGATACATCTATGTTTATTTAAGTCTTCTTCATTAAGGTAGTTGTCATTGAACGTGAGCTGGAATGACCGTTGTTGTATATCTTTATTTTAACACTTACATATTAATATATTTATGTATAAATATTTAAAGTACACTATCTTGTCCCCACTAATCAAAATTCATGTATTCATTGTTGATTTTTTTGTTCTATAATTGGAAGATTGCTCTATAGGCCGTCGTAGTGCTCAGTCCTAACAAATGTCAATTGAAAGATAGTTTCTAATGAAATTTTATTAAAATAATAAAGAAAAGTCGATCAACATATATGTTTCAATAAACTGTGTCATCAACGATACAATCTGATAAATAAAGGATGTTTTAAGAAAACATGAATTAGTACGACTAAGCCCAAATTTTTGCAGGAACTTTACTTATCTACCGAACTCCAAAATACCGCGATAATTTGATTACTGCTCTTCGCCCAACACATTGCACTCCCACCCAGCTGAACTTCCAAAAATACCTCTGCGTTAGTTAACTAATGCAGGTGTTAAAAAAACTAGACTTAGTTTTTACACATGCGTGAGTTAACTCACGCTGGTTTTCAAAATTTCAAAAGCACTGAATTGCAAGTAAGAAACAAATCAGTGCATCTATGTGTCAGAAGAATTGATGATAGGTGAAGGAATTAATGGACGTTAGGCTCAAATATAAACTCAGTGCATCTTATTATAAAAAAAGAAAACGAAAGCAACAACCAATATAAATAAAATCAAACATATACGCACAAAGTAAAGTAAGAAACAAATCAAACACAAATAAATAGAAATGTCAATCAGAGACGCAAGTCACATAACTACATGCATATATATAAATTTAGATCTAACATAGTGGTCAAAATAGATTACGTCAACTCTTCTGACAATTACCAACTCATCACATTGACAAAGAATGACGTAAAGTAAAGCAAATATTGATAAAACAATCCATTTCACTTGCAACTCAATGCTTCTGAAATTTTGAAAACCAGCGTGAGTTAATTCACGCAGCGTGACTTAAGTCACACATGTGTAAAAACAAAGTCACATTTTTTTACACTTGTGTTAGTTAGTTAAGTAACGCATGGGTATTTTTGGAATTTTAGCTGGCGCAAGCGAAAAGTGCAGGGGAGAGCTAGGGGTGTAACGGTTCGGTTTGGATTGGTTTTCAGTAAAAAAATGTCTGAACCGATGAAAGCTTCATCGGTCTGGGTTGGTTCGGTTTTCATTGTTTTTCAAAAAAGAAACCGAATTAAACTAATCGGTTTGGTTCGGTTTGGATTGGTTCGGTTGGTCGGTTTATTTAAAAATACAATTAAAAAAAAATCACATTCTCACAAAATATTTCATTGATCTTTGTATAATTGTATTTTATATTTTGTTTTTTCATGTTCTCTATTTTTCAAACAAATTTTTATAACTACCCTTACTCAATATTTCATACATA